>MDSZ01093357.1_pt1 | contig 27483 bp, 23 predicted proteins | sample 811201 | NCBI WGS metagenome assembly MDSZ01 (sample SAMN05326647, study PRJNA326480) | marine metagenome | isolation source: seawater | place: Indian Ocean: North | collected 2010 | reverse complement strand
TTTGCCAATAAATAAAATTAGTAGTAAAAAAATTATTTTCTTATTTAAAACCATGTCCAAAAATATGTTTTTTATTTATTTTATAATCTATTCAATAGAATAAATTAGATATTTGTTGTAAAATTTGTAAGGTAAGCAAATGGAAAAAAACAATTCAAAAAATATTATTTCACAAAATGATCTTATTTGGCTATTAAATTCTGTTTTAAAAAACTGGTATATTTTTTTGATTTTTGTTCCTTTTTTTATATTTCTTGGACTTCTTTTTAATCACAAACAAAAAATTTTTTTTAAAACTAAAATTGAAATATTATTAAAATCAAATGATGTTTATGATTATCAAGAAAACTTACAAAGTAGCTTAGGTTTTTATAATTATTACGGAGATATTTCAAATCAAAAAAGAATCATTGGATCCTACGATATGGTTCAAAAAGTTTTAAATAAATTAGATTTATCATGTTCTTATTATATTGTTGGAAGATTAAAAACAAAAGAGTTTTTTAATGAGTTACCATTTAAAGTTGATGCAAATGTCTATAACGAAAATTTATATGAAATACCTGTTAATTTTCAAATATTAGATAAAAAAAGATATCGTTTGAAATATGTTATAAATGATATTGATTATGAAAAAATCCACTATTTTGATTCTACCGAAACTACCAATCATTACTCAATTAAATCTAATTTAAATAAGTTTTTAGTTAATAATTCAATTCAAAATATTTCTCAAATAAATTACAAAATTATTTTTCATAACGATAATTATTGGATGAGTAATATAACTTCAAATTTGTCAATCGAGAATGTAGATTTCACATCATTATTAATAATAAGCTTGGTTGACGAAATCCCTCAAAGGTCAAAGATGATTTTAGATACTTTAGCAAATGAGTATATAAAATACACCTTAGAAAATCAATTCCGTATTAACGAGAATACTATGTCGTATATTAATATTCAGCTCAATAACGTTGTAAATGTTATTGATTCCATTCAATACGAATTACAAAGTTTAAGAGATGAAAAGGGAATTCTTAATGTAGACAAAGAATCAGAAAAATATTTCCAATCTTTAATGATTCATCAGTCAAATGAAAGAAAATTAAAATTAAAAGTTAAATCTTTAGAAAGTTTGATTAACTATTTAACAAAATTTAAAGATGAAAATATCTCTCCTCCTTCTTTATACATCATGGATGATGATGAATACCTAAAAAATTCTTTAAACGATTTTTATGAAACCCAAATAAGTAAATTAGATATGAATCATGGTTATAGAAAGGGTCATCAGAGTTTAGAAAATATAAATGAAAAAATTATTAATCAAAGAAAAGATCTTTTAATATATATACAGAATACAATTACTGCATTAAATTCAGAAATAAATATAGAAAAGGAAGAGATTTCTTACTATAAATCTCTAGTAAAAAAAATACCTATTTCTGAAAGAGACTTGGCCTCAATACAAAGGAAGTTAGAGGTAAACGAGAAATTATATGATTTTTTATTAGAGAAAAGAGCAAATACCTCAATAGCAAGGTCTGGAATAATTCCTCAAACAAAAGTTATTGAAAAGGCAAGAAACATAGGCGTTATTGGCTCTAGTAAAGATAAAAACATTATTGTATTTGCTGGAATTGGATTATTAATTTCATTTTTGATTTCAATTTTCTTAAAATTATTTTTTGAGAAAATAGAACATGTCAACGAACTTTCAGAATCTACCAAAATTCCGGTTCTGGGAGCTATTCCTTTAGTAAATAACCTAGATCAAATTCTAAATATAGAAATTAAATCCAAGGATTTTTTCATTGAGTCTTTGAGGTCTATTCGTACTTCGATGAATTTTTTACTTCACAATAATAACGGCAAGAATTTTAAATCATTTTTAATTTCTTCCATTCACCCAGGAGAGGGAAAAACATTTACCACCATTAGTTTGGCAAGAATTTTTGCAAGTTCTGGTAAAAAAGTTTTAATTGTTGATTTTGATATGCACAAGCCAAAGGTTCATAAAGAACTTATGATTAAAAATGCAAATGGTAATTCCACTAATTTATCATTAAAAACTAAATTTAATGAAACTTTTACAGAAATTGAAGATGGATTATTTGTAATACCAAGTGGACCTGTTCCTCCTAACCCCTCAGAACTAGTTCTCTCTAATACTGTAAGAGATCTTTTTGAATTTGCAAAAAATAATTTTGATTATTTGTTTATTGATACACCGCCGGTTGGTCTCATAACAGATGCTTTAGTCTTATCATCTTTAGTTGACCATTCAATTTTTGTAATGAATACTAAAATGGCAAGGAAAAAGAGTTTAAAGTTTTTAGAAGAGGTTATTGATAAATCAAAAATTAAAAGCTGTGGTTTAATTTTAAATGGTACAAAAAGAAATAAATTTAGGTATTATTATGGCAAGTATGGCTACGGCTACGGTTATGGCTATGGCTATGGCTATGGCTACGTTAATGGATATGGCTACGGCTATGGTTACGAATCTTCAGAAAATACTAAGCGCAATTAATTTTTTAGATGAGTGATAAAAATTCTTGGAGTGTTGAAATTTACCCTGTAAAAAGCCATTTAAAAATTGATTTTAAAACTTTATGGTCCTATAAAGATTTACTTGTCATGTTCGTTAAAAGAGATATTGTAACTGTTTATAAGCAAACAATTCTTGGCCCAATATGGTTTTTTATTCAGCCAATTATGACCTCATTTATTTTTATGTTTGTTTTTAGCGATATTGCAAAAATCTCAACAGATGGTATTCCAAATTTGCTTTTTTATTTAAATGGACTTATAATTTGGAATTTTTTTTCAGAAAGTTTCATAATGACTTCGGATACTTTTTTCTCGAATTCTAATATATTTAGTAAAGTTTATTTCCCAAGATTAATTTTACCTCTAAGTAAGTTAGTTTCTGGAATATTAAAGTTTTCTATTCAGTTTGCTTTATTTATTGCAGTTTGGCTATATTATTTATTTAAAAATGATGGATTATTAAATCCAAACTATTTAATTTTTATTACTCCATTTTTAATAATTTTAATGGGACTAATTGGTTTGGGTTTTGGATTAATTGCATCCTCAATTACTAGAAAATATCGAGATTTAAAATTTTTTATAAATTTTGCAGTTCAACTCACAATGTACTTAACTCCTGTCATTTACCCTGTAAGCCAGATAAAAAGCAATAATTTAAAACTTTTGTTAAAGTTTAACCCTTTGTCCCATTTAATTGAAGCATTCAAATTTTCTTTTCTTGGAAAGGGTGCTTTTACATTTAATGGGTTAATGTATTCTTTTTTATTTACATTGACTGTCCTTTTTATTGGAACATTTTATTTTAATAAGGCCGAAAAAGATTTTATTGATACAATTTAAATAATGAGTAACGAAATTGTCCTCAAGGTAGAAAATCTATCTAAGATTTATAAAATTGGTGAGATTGGTACTGGTACTCTTTCTCATGACATTAATAGATGGTGGGCAAAATTTAGAGGACATGAAGATCCCACATCAAAAATTAGCCAGATTAATCAAAGAAGTCAAGTTGCTAAATCCGATTATATTCACGCTATAAAAGACATTAATTTTGATGTGAAAAATGGTCAAGTTTTAGGTATAATTGGTAAAAATGGTGCCGGAAAATCAACTTTACTTAAAATTATATCTCGAATTACTTCACCAACAACTGGCTCTATTAAAGCAAAAGGTAGGTTATCATCTTTATTAGAAGTTGGTACTGGAATGCATCCTGAACTTACAGCAAGAGAAAATATTTACTTGAATGGTTCAATAATGGGTATGAAAAAAATAGAGATTAGCTCTAGGTTTGATGACATTATAGATTTTGCCGGTTGCAAAATGTTTGTCGATACTCCAATTAAAAGATTTTCATCTGGAATGAATGTTAGGTTAGGTTTTGCAGTAGCAGCTTTTTTAGAGCCTGAGATTTTAATTGTTGATGAAGTATTAGCTGTAGGTGATGTAGAATTTCAAAAGCAAGCAATTGGGAAAATGAAAGATGTTTCAAAAAATAGCGGAAGGACAGTACTGTTTGTTAGCCATAATATGGCAAGTGTCCAACATTTGTGTGATACATGTATGCTTTTGAAAAATGGACAATTAGATAGTCTTGGCAGTACAGATTTAATAATTGATAAGTATCTAAAAATTAATGCTAATCAGTTTTCTTTTGAACGAAAAAATAATTTTGATGAAATTTATGTTTCTAATTTAGAAATAGAGTCGCAAAAAGGTAATTCAATTATCTCAGGAGAAGATATTAAAATATTTATGTATTATAAATCAAATATTATAGATCCAGAAGCTAGTTATGAATTTATTATCGGAATTTGGAATGAGAATTTTGCTGAACAATTTATGTTAACTAATAATTATTTAAATGAATTAATTAAACTCAACAGTCCTACAGGATGTATAGTTTTTCATGTTAAAAAGTTGCCACTTAATATTGGTTCTTATACTCTCAATACCATGATTAAAAAAAACAACATGCGAATGGATTTCCAAGAAAATATTTATTCTTTTAAAATAGATAACAATAACTACTATAATTCAGGAATTTCTTATCCATTAAATTATAATGGAATTTATGTAGATTTTTCAGTTAATCTTAAACAATAAGATGAATTTGAAATCTAAAATAAGAAATAAGCTTTATTTAATTAAAACCAATTTTATAAACTTCATTGTTTTAAGAATTTTAAAAAAACCTTTTCTTAAATCAATTCCATTTTCAATTTTATTTTTAAATTTTATTTTCAAATTTATTTTCAGATTAAATGCTAATTCTAAATTTTTAGTTCACTTTACCTCCAAAATTCAAGGATCTGAAAATATAATATTACCTAATAAAAATTTCGATTCGATACTTAGGAGTTTTGCCTCTAGCGGTGGTTGTTATTATGCTATTTTCAGTGGTTCAACTTTGAAAATAGGTGAAAATACAATATGGTCAACAAACGTTTGTATTCAAACTGGAAACCATGATTTACTAAATAGAAATAAATTACACATAAACTCAGTTGAAATTGGAAATAATTGCTGGATTGGTTCTGGTGCTGTTATACTTGCAGGTGTTATTCTAGGTGATAATGTTACTGTAGGAGCAAACTCTACTGTAACTAAATCTTTTCCAAGTAATTGTGTTATAGGTGGATCTCCAGCCAGATTAATTAAATACATCAATGTTAATTAATTTATAGAAAATTTGTGCGGAATAGCTGGAATATTAAGGTTCAATAATAATAGTGTTGAACTCAACCATTTAAAAAGGATGACTGATGCAATCATTCACAGAGGGCCAGATAATGAAGGGCATTGGATTTCTAATTGTAAAAGAGTTGGCTTAGGTCATAGAAGACTTTCTATCATAGATTTAACATCAAACTCAAAACAACCAATGCATTATAAGAATAGGTTTTCTATAGTATTCAATGGTGAAATTTATAATTACAGAGAAATCAAGGCAAATTTAGTATCTAAAAAATATATTTTTTCTTCAGCTAGTGATACTGAAGTATTATTAGCACTGTATGCTAATAAGGGAAGAGTAATGATTCGTGATTTAGATGGTATGTTTGCTTTTGCAATTTGGGACTCTTTAAAAAATGAACTTTTTTGTGCAAGGGACAGATTTGGTGAAAAACCATTTTACTATTTCATTGATAAACATAAATTTGTATTCGCTTCAGAAATGAAAGCGTTATGGGCTCTTGGAATCCCTAAATCAATTAAAGAGGATAGTATTTACTCATTTATTAAGAATGATTTTAAAAAGACCGAAAACTCTCAAAATCAAACAAGTTTTCATAACATTAATAAACTCTGTCCTGCAAGTACTCTGACAATTGATTTTGAAAGAAAACTAAATATTTCTAAATATTGGTCTTTAGATTCTATCAAAATTAATAAGGAAATAACTTTAGAAGAGGCTACAGAAAAATATTTAGAAATTTTTCAAGAATCTGTCAAATATAGGTTACGGTCAGATGTTTCAGTTGGGTCGAGTTTATCCGGAGGGATTGATTCATCCAGCATTGTTATGATGATTGATAAGTTAAAACCTAAAGATCAAATTCAAAAGGTTTTTTCAGCAAGATTTGATAATTTTGAGAAAGATGAAGGATATTTTATACAAAAGTTATTAGATAAATTTAAAACTCTTGAGAGTTATAATACTTGGCCAGAAAAAAGTTCAATATTAGATTTTATAGATAAAGTTACTCATCATCAAGAAGAACCATTTGGATCAACAAGTGTTTTAGCACAATGGAAAGTGATGAAGCTTGCCAAGGAAAATAATGTTACTGTTCTTTTAGATGGACAAGGGGCTGACGAATATTTAGCTGGATATTTCCCAGAACAGAAAATATATTTGACTCAACTTTTTTTTGAAAATAAAAAAAAATACAAAAGTCAGCTTAAGAGTTTTAATTCAATTAACAGAAATAGTAATAATAACGCTGATTACTTAAATAGTGAAACATTTAAAATGAAGTTAGGAAGATTGAAAAAAACACTTTTTCGACAACCAATTGACTATATAAATTTTAAAGACAGTCTTAAAAATAGATTAAATTCTAAGGGGTTTCATGATTTACTTAGGTATGCTGATAGAAATTCTATGGCTTTTTCAAGAGAAATTAGACTTCCGTTTCTAAGTCATAAATTAGTGGAGTTTGTAATGACTCTTCCTGACGATTTTTTAATTAATAATGGGTGGAGTAAATATATTCATAGAAAAAGTTTTGATAAATTAATTCCAAATGAAATTTGTTGGAGGAAATCTAAGATTGGGTTTGAACCACCTCAAGAAAGATGGCTTAACGATAAAAAAGTAATAGAAATTTTTAATAATCAAAAAGAAAAATACAAAATAAAAGATGAAATTTTTAAAAATGAATCATACAACAACAGCTTTTTTTGGAGAATATTTTTGTCTTATTTTTACTAAAATAACAAAAACCTAAAATTTAAATCTGTTAAAAACAATTAGAAAATTATTAGTTCTTTTATTTGAAACTTTTAATTAATTTTTATAATTAATTAAATCCTACAGAAATTTAATGTTGTAATTCACTTTTAAAGTCATTTTGATAATTAGATGATATTATTTATTGTCGAATTTTTATGATTCTAAATGATGTAATTAGAACACAGAATTGTAATTAAACTACATTAAAATAAGTTTATTTTATCATAATGATTTAACTAGCTTTTGTTGTTTTATTGAGAATAAAAATAAATTTTTGTAGCTTTATGAACTGATATATTTTGTATGAGAAGCACTAAAATTTTAATTGTTATTTTTCTGTTACTTTCTAAATCTTTTTACTCACAAGACCCAGATGTTTTTACTTCTACAAAGAATGGTATTTGGAACGATAATACAGTAACAACTCCATGGTCATATAATGGAACCGACAGTGATGGAATACCTGATAGAGATGATGAAGTAATCATAAATCACGATATTACTTGTTCTCCTAATGCTTACGATAAGGTAGATAAAATAACGTTAAATACAGGTTCTTCCATTACTTTAGATCCTAATTATTATCTCATGCTATACGGCCAATATCAAACTTCTATAATTGACGGAAATATAAACGGTCCTGGTTCTTTAATATTTGCTCTTTCTCATACTTTAAGCGGTTCCGGGCTTTTAAGTAATTTTGATTTACAAATTAACAGTTGGTATTGTTATTTTGATGTAGATATTACTGCTAATTCAGTTAATGTTCCTACAACTGGTGGGTTTGAGCTATTTTCGGGCAGAACTCTAACTATTAATGGTAGTTTTATTAAGTCCAGAAGTAATAATTTAATTAATAACCTAGGCACTTTTGTTATTAATAATTCTAATTTTATGACAACTGGAAAGCCACCAGAAGAAGAATTTTATTCTTCTAATGGTAATATCATTTACAACGCAAATGGTGAATTACCAACACCATTTGATGGCGGTTATAAAGATGTTACTATTAATGGGAATGTTACTTTTGATGGTGATATTTCTATTTCGGGAGATTTAATTAATTCTAATACTTTAACTGCTTCTTCCTCAGGAAATACACTAACATTTAATGGCTCTTCAAATCAAGATTTTAGTGGTGGAACTAATAATTTAAAAAGACTTGTCTTGAATAATTCTTCGAATAATTTGAATATTTCTGCAACAACAACAATTAATATAGAAGAATACGTTGAGTCTCAGTCGGGGTCTTTTAATAATCTCGGAACTTTAATTCTTAAAAGTGATAATGATAATGCTGCAGGTATGTTAAAAGTTTCAAATTCTAATGACTTTATTGGTAACCTTACATCTGAAAGAAAATTTACAACTAGTTCAAGTGGTTGGGTTAATGTTGCATCACCAATTAAAAATACTAATATTTCTGATTGGGATTCGCAATTTATTTTTTGCGGTGATTATACTAATTCAAACTACTCGTATTCTAGTTGTGGTAATTTTTCTAGTATTTATTTTTACGACGAAAACGAAGCTAATGGTGGTTCATCATCTAGTGATGGTTGGGTTTATGCTGGACAACCCGGAACTAGTTATGCTTCCTATAATGGAGCAATCAGTCCAGGAATTGGAACTTTAATTTATGCTAATAATGGATCTTCAACTCTGTCAAAAACAGGTGTTCCAGAACTAGGTAATTCTTCAAATCAACTTTCAGTTACTGCTAAAAGTTCAGGATCATCTTCTAAGAATGGTTGGAATTTAGTTTCTAATCCTTTTCCATGTTCCATAGATTACAATTCATTGAGAAATGATAATTCATTTTTACCGGCAAGCTATTACATTGTTAATAATGGTAGTTTTCAAGCTGGAACTGGAATTATTCCACATTCACAAGGTTTTGTATTTAAGTCAACATCTTCATCTGATCAAACTTTAACTTTTGATTTAGATCATTTAACAACAACAGATTCTCAATTTTATAAATCAAATAATGGTGTTAATAAACACTTAATTATAAAAGTTTCTGGAAATGTTAATGGTTATGAAGATTATGCTAGATTATTTGCAGATAACAATTTCTCAAATAATTATGATTTAGGTGAAGATTGTCATAAAATGTTTTCAATGTACCCTGATTATTCACCTTCAATTTATTTTTTAGATAATCAACAAAATTTTTTAGAAAGATCTTGTATTAATAATAATATTAGTGAAGATGTTTATTTTGATGTTGTAGTTGGAAATTATGCACATGGTCTATATACCCTGAACCTAAAAAATGTCTCTCAATTTATGATAGGCTCTTGTATTCAACTTGAAGACTTACATACTGGAATAATTACAGATATAAGAACTGATAGTGTTTATTCTTTTTTAAGTGATTCATTATCAACATCTCCAAGATTTAAATTAAATATTGACGTCAGTTATGATATAAATGTTTCAAATTCTACATGTTTCAATGATAGCAGTGCTAATATTTTAATTTCTGGGACAATTAGTGGAAGTATATTTAACTTGATTGATTCAAATGGTTTGATTTTTGATTCTATATCTGCTGGATCTGATACAATTATTTTTAATAACTTGAATGCAGGAATTTATAATTTATCTACTAATGATTCAAATTCATGTTCCTTAAATAATCAAGATATTTTAATAACTCAGCCTGATGAACTAATTTCTCTATTTTCATATATTTCCGATACTGTTTATCTTGATAGTTCAGGATCATTAAATGTTTTATTTAGAAACAACTCAATTAACGCATTGTACTATGAATGGGACTTTGGCGATGGAACAACATCCAACGATTTTAATACAAATCATGTTTATAGTAACCCTGGTGTGTATGAAATTAAACTTACAGCAAAAAGCGATTCTTTAGGTACTTGTATAGATATTTATCAGAAAGATTTAACTATTATAAATCCATTATTGTCTACAGGAATATATAATATTAATATTAAAAATAATATATCACAAGTTGGTAATAATCTAAAAATTTCTAACAATTTAAACTGTTTTCATAAAATTGAATTAATCGATTTATCGGGAAAATTGAAAATTTCCAATAAATTTAGAAATGATATTGATGTTTCAGATCTTAGTGAAGGTATTTATATAATAAGATTTTCAAATAATAAAACTAGTATAGTTAACAAAATTTTTATCTCAAATTTCAATTAAATTTTCATTTTTTAGTTGACAATATTCTTTGTGTTAATTAATGTAGGAAACATTAAGTTTAAATTCTTTTATGAAGAACGTAGCTATATATCTAACTGGTGTAAAAAACATTGACGGAGGCGGAGGAGTTGAAAGATTTTTTGCAGATTTTTTTTCAATTTATCAATCTTACAAGAATAGAAAATTTAATCTCTTTTTCTGTTGTGACCAAAATACTTTAAACTCCTTAAATAATTTGGATAAGTTAATGATTTCAAAAAATATTATTGTTATCAAGAACTTATCAAATCGTTTTAAAAAATATGGAGAGTATATTGATTTTAGATTGAAATTAAGGAAATCTAAAATTGACATTTTACATTGTGCCAATTACGGTAGACAAGATTTTGATAGATTAATGAGCATTAGAAACAGTAAAATAATTAAAATATTAAATATAGTCGATTGTCAAATTCCTTATGTTTTAAATAATATTAAGGATAGTAGGTCAACTATATATAATGAAAGATACATTTATCAACCAAATAAAATTAAATTTCAGGGAATATTTTCATGGTATAAAAAATTTATTGAGTATAGTTTAGAAAAAAAAATTTATAATTGGAATCCTTTACAAAAAAATATTGATTCTAGATTCACAGATACTAATAAATTTAAACCTTCTAATACAAAAGATAATATAATTGTTTTTGCAAGTAGAATGCATTTTCAAAAAAGACCTGATTGGTTTATTAAAGCTGTATCAATACTACATAATGATATAACTTTAGATTTATCTAGTTGGAAATTTTATTTATTTGGTGATGGTGATTTATCACCTATAATTGATGAAATGATTAAAGAAAAAAAATTAAATGATATTATACATAGACAATATTCAAAAGATTTAGCTGATGTTTTTTCAAAATCTTCTTGCTTTGTTTCAACTCAAGACTTCGAAAATTTTCCTTCTCTAAGTTTAATGGAGGCGATGTCTAGTGGTAATGCAATAATTGCAAGAAATGTAGGACAAACGAATTTATTGGTCAAAGACAATAAAAATGGATATTTACTTTCAGAGGACTCGCCAAAAGGATTAGCAAATAAAATTAAAAAATATATTTTATTATCAAATGAAGATAAAATTAACATGCAAAATCAAAGTTTGAACCTTATAAAAGAAGTTCACAACCCAAAATCTTTTTTTCTACAAATTGAAGAATTTTGGATAAATTTACTGAAAGCAAATCCTTAATTTAAATAAAAGTTATTTTGATTAATTTAATAAAAGAATTTATAGATAAATCTAAAGATTTAAAAGCCTTGGTAATTGGTGAAACTATTATTGATGAGTTCATTGAGGTCATTTATGAAGGTCAGTCTATGAAATCTTTTTGTCCTGTTTTTAAATACACAAAAACTCCAGTCAAATCACAGATTGGAGGAGTTGGAGCAATTGCTGGGCATTTAAAAGATTTTGTAAGTTCTGTTGATGTGATAACAAATAGTAATAGAGAGATTGTTAAAACAAGATTTATTGATAAGGATGGTAGTAATAAAAAACATATTGAGTTAAATAAAATAAATAACTTAGATTTTGTAAGTATTGATGTTGACACTGAAAAGTATGATTTAGTTGTTCTTGCTGATTTTGGTCATGGTTTTTGTGATAAATTAAATATAAACAATGGTTTTCATTTAATGTGTCAAACTAATTCAAATAATTTTGGATTTAATAGATTAAGTAAATGGAAAAATTTTCATAAAAAAAGTGTTTGCTTAGATTTAAGAGAAGCTAGCTTACAAATAAATAGAAGGTTAGAAAATTGTACAGAAAAGGAAGTTTTAGAAATATTTAATTATGAAATTAATTCTGATAACTTATTTATTACATTAGGCAAAGAAGGATCATTTTATAGTCAAGGTAAAAAAGTCATTAAAAATCCTGTTTTTAAATCAAAAGTTATTGATACAATAGGAGCTGGAGATACATTTTTTGCTTTTTCGTCTTTACTTTCTTCAATTGATGCCAACATTAATGATTTTTTATTTATTCCATCTCTTGCTGCAAGCTTAACTACAAATTGGGTTTGTAATGAAAAATTAGTAACAAAAGAAAATCTGTTGAAATATGCAAATCAATACCTATAATAATTTTTACAATATATATTTTAATAGCTCTGAGTTTAATGAGGTTTTTAATAGAGCAATGGATTTATTGAATGAAACAAAAAAAATTTTTTTCATTGGAAATGGAGGGTCAAACTCAATATGTTCTCATATGATGCAGGATTTTGCTAAAATTGCAAAATTCCAAACATATTCATTTTCTAATCCATCTTTAATTACATGTTTTTCAAATGATTTTGGGTATGAAAATGCAATTAGCGAATGGTTGGAAATTCATTTTGATAAAAATGATTTACTGGTAGCTATTTCATCTTCTGGAAATTCTCAAAACATTTTAAATGCTGTTGAAAAAGCTCATGCTAAATTTGGTAAAGTAATAACACTTAGTGGTTTTAAAGAAGATAACAATCTACGTTTTCTTGGAAATGAGAACTTTTTCTTAAACATTGAAAATTATGGTGTAGTAGAATGTTTTCATCAAGTAATTTTGCATGCAATGTTAGACGAATATATCACTAGAGTTAACGAATGAAGATTAATAAAGTATTAATAACTGGTGTATGTGGTTTTATTGGATCAAATTTACTTGACTTTTTATTTGAAAACACTAATTGGAAAATTGATGGTGTAGACAATTTAAGTACAGGGTCAATAAAAAACATTGAACATTTATTTAATGAAGATCGTTTTCGATTCTATAAAAAACAATGTAAAGATTTAAAATCTTTGAAAGTTTATGATGTTGTTTTTCATTTAGCTGCTCTTCCAAGAATACAACCAAGTTTTATTACTATAAATGAACATTTAGATGCTAATCTAAATCAATCAATTCATTTAATTGAACTAATGATAAAAGATAATCATTATCCAAAGTTAGTTTTTAGTGGGTCAAGTTCAGTTTATGGAACTCCTAATTTAATTCCAACTCCTGAAAATGCTAAAATTGATTGTTTAAGTCCTTATGCTTTTCAAAAGTATGAATTTGAAAAATATTTAGAACTTGTTTCTAATAGATTTCCATTAAATTATATTGTATTAAGATACTTTAATCCTTTTGGTGATAGAAGTTTCAATCCGTTAAACAAAGATAATGCATACAGCAGTGTCGTAGGTATCTTTCTCAATAGAAAAAATCAAGGGAAGCTATTACAAATCACTGGAAATGGTAAACAAAAAAGGGATTTTGTTCATGTTCTAGATTTAGCAAGAGCTAATTATTTATCAGCAATTTATCCTAAAAAACTAAATACAGTCTTTAATGTAGGACTTGGTAAGACTATTAGTATTTTAGAATTAGCAAAAATGATTAACGGAAATAATTTTCAATTTATTGATAAGCGAGAAGGTGAATCTGAAATAACTTTTGCAGATATTACAAAGATAAATAAGATTTTAGGTTGGAAACCTACAATAAAAATTGAAGATTATATAAACAAATTAAATACATAATTAAGTTAAATTTTAAAATGAAAAAAGGATTTGTTTGCGGTGTTTTTGATATGTATCACGCTGGCCATGTAATGATGTTGAATGAATGTAAATTAAATTGTGATTATTTAATTGTAGCTCTAAATAAGTGTCAAAATATTAATAATAAAATAAATCCTGGAAAAAATAAACCTCTCTATAGTTTTAAGGAAAGATTGATAATTTTAGAGTCTTGTAAGTATATTGATGAATTACTAACCTACAGTTCTGAAAATGAACTATTAGAATTGTTGCAGACATTAAAAATTGATATTCGTTTTTTAGGTGATGATTATAAAAATAGAATGATTACTGGAAATGAATTAAATATTCCTTTATATTATATTGATAGAAGCCATGGCAAAAGTACTACTAATTATAAAATAAAAATGATTGACTTATTGAAATGAGTGAAAGATTAATAAGCAGTTGGCAGATTAATAGTGACTGGACACTATTTTTAGACAGGGATGGAGTAATTAATAAAGAGAAATACAAATCTTATATTAAAACTATAGAAGAATTTAAGTTTATTGATGGTGTTTTAGAGTCACTTAAAATTTTATCTAACATATTTCCAAGAATAATTATTGTTTCAAATCAACAAGGTGTAGGAAAAGGATTAATGACAATGGATAAATTGAATGAGATTAGTAATTATATGATTGAAAAGGTAAAAAAATTTGGTGGTAGGATAGACGCCTGCTATTATGCCACTGATTTAAAAATTTCAAAATCAAACTTAAGAAAACCGGGAACTGGGATGGCAGATTTAGCAAAAAAAGATTTTAAGAAAATTGATTTTAATAAGTCAGTTATTATAGGAAATTCTTCTACAGATATTAAATTTGGGGAAAAGCTTGGGATGAAGACTGTTTACATAGGAAAAAGTATTAACATTTCTTACGATGTTCTTTCTGAAAATCTTTTTTCTTTTACAAAATCACTTATTTGTAATATGTAGTTAAAAGTAGTTAATTTTTAAATTAAGAAGATGTTTTTTTCAAGATTAAAAAAATATAAATATTTATTAATTTTTATTACAGTATTAATTTCTACAATTATCATTTATCACAACGATAGTTTCTATAAATATTTTAGAGATAATATTGACTCCAGATTGAAAAAGTATTTTAATTTAAGTCTATTAAATTTAACTCACACTTTTGCAAAAGAAACAGATTTATATGGATTATATAAATCATTTAATAAACCATTATTAAATACAGACTATATAAATCTTACAATTTCTGACACTTCAATTTCAAAATTGAATCAATATTTAAATTCAAAACCAATAAAAAAAAAGTGGGTTAAAGCAACCCTAAATATTGATGGAGAATTTTATGAATCACATTTAAAATTTCATGGAACTGATGACAATCATTATGCCAATGATAAATATTCCTACTCGATTAAAATTAATAAAGGTGCTGGTTTTTATAAGAATGCAAGAAGATTTAAGTTGATAAAAGGTGAAGAAGCAGATCCTACAATTTTTGCAGCAAACTATGTTGCTGAAAATTTTGGTTTGATATCAACATTTGGAAAAATGGTATTTCTGAAAGTAAATAATATAAATAAAGGGTATTATTATTTTGTGGAAGATATTAAAGATGAATATTTAAAAAGGAAATTTGAAATCAATAACCATTCAATTTTAGTAAATGTTAGTGATTGGTCTAGAAAGGAAAGAGTCCAATTAAAAACTCCTCATATTAGCGATTTAGATTTAATGGGTGAGCATTTAGAATTCAAAAAAAATAATAATTTACAACCTAAAGCAATTTTCACCTATAACTTAATGTCTGAAAATATAGTAAAAGAGAACGTAGATACTTTAATTAATTTTTTTGACTATAAATATATTGGAAAATTTTTAGCTATTGCCTCAATTTTCAATGATGTTCACTTTTTGACTGGAGATAATCTTAAGTTAATATATGATTTTGATAAAAATTTATTTTATCCAATATACAGAGCAGAACATTCCTGGCAAAAATTAAATAACGAATTAGTTTTTCAAGAAGGTAGATTAATAAACACTTTTGTAGACTATAATAAATTACTCTTTGAATCTTTCCCTCTATATAGAAGATCAAAAAACACTAGATTATTTAAGCTTTTATTATCAAATAATAAAATTAGAAAAGTTAGGGACAGCGTATTAATGGAGATATCTACTAACAGTAATGATTTTTTGGAAAAAATTAGAAATATTCATAGGATAAATGATAGAGTTATGCTTCATTCTAAATTAAGTAGGAGAAAATATGATATTAAGAAAAAAGAGCAAATGGAATTTATTTCTCAAATGTTATTTAAATCCTATAAATATTTGAGTTATAATCATATCTATGGAAGTATCAACATGAAAAATAAAACTATATCAATAATTAATGACTCATTTGTTTCTATAAAAATGGTAAATAAATCTAATAAAAAGTTGGTTTCATTAATTCCAGGGATTAAATTAAATGAAAATTTAGATTTAGTCTATAAAAGATATGTTGTAAAAATTAATGATTCAATTTTTAATCCTACAAATTATGACTTTGTTAACTCTTTAAATAATATAAGTGTTAAAAAAAATAATATTCACCTTAACTACATTGAAAAAAACTAAATAAGTATTTTCTCATAATTTTTCTTTTATTATTTATTTTATATGTTGTTGGAAAATTTTAAAAATTACTGCGAAAAGGGTCAAGAAACAACAGCATTTAAGGGTTTTAGAGGATTGAATTTTTTCGGATCTCTTAAATTTTCATTCATTTTATTAAAAAACAACAGAACTCTTAATAAATTTGAACGCGATTGTTTTAAAGAAAATGCATGTTACATAGGTCCTTTTATTGGAGAATTCGGTAACTTCTTATTACATATTGTCCCGTTCTTAAGTTATTTATATAAAAATAAAATTGATATTTATTATTGCGGTATGGCCAATCAGGCACCATTTTTAATTGACGATAACGGAGTAAGTTTAGTAAAAGAGTTTGTTTATTTAAGAGATTTTTTTCATGAGGTTAAACCAAGTGGGAACAGAATAGATTATTTACCTACTGATGTGTATAAAATTGTAAGAAAATTTCAAAATAAATCTCGAGAAAGCAATATTCCATACCTTGATATTTACTCAGATGTAAATCTTTACTGGTATTCCTACAGAAATTGGCAACTTAAAAGTAGACAACATATTTTCAAATTATCTAACTATTATCTAGATGATGGTAAAAAGAATAAAGTAGTTATTTTTCCAAGAAAAATGTCCACTAATTTTACTCAAAATAATGGAGGTGTTTGGGACTACAATAGAATTGGTATATTATTATCAAAATATTTTGAAGAAGTTGTTTTTATTGGTCACCCAGCAATGTCAGAATCTTTAAATGATCTTGATTCCAAAAACTTTAAATTAGACCTTTCAAATGACAATTTAAATGTTTTAAAACATTGTTCAAATGCAAAGCTTATAGTATCTCAACATTCTGGAGCTATCCATGTTTCAGGATATACTCAAACTCCCTTATTGATAATATATAATGGGTTGCCTCCCATAAAAGGATTAGATGATACCTTAAGATTTCGAGCTAATTTCCCATATAATAATGCAGACATTGTTTTTAATTATGAAGGAATTAAAAACTATTGTAATAATATAGATAATGAATAGATTCTTATTTATAATCCCGTTAACACCTGATGAGTTCTTAAGTGAAGAAAGATATAAACTAAGAAATATGTCATTTTCAATGTTAAAATCACAAGATTTTAACAATTGGAATGCAATTTTAATAGGTGGCTCAAATAAATATGATATTTATGATGATAGATTTATAAAGATTGATTTCGAAGGTCTTAAAGAAGAAAAAATTCAATACGCTGTAAAATATATACTAAACCATAAACTGCCCCATGAATACTTAATAAGATTAGATGATGATGATTTTTTTAATCCAAAAATCTTGAACTCTATTAAAAATAATTCATTTGATGTAATGGTTGATAAACATCAAATTTTCTGGTTAAATAATACTTCTTATTTTTCTTCCAGAGTATGGCATTGGTTCCCTAATACAATTATACAAAAACGAGAACATGCACTATCTAAATATGGCTTTTTATCTAATAGTAATATTAAAAAAGTAAATAATTTCGCAAGAGTTATTGAAAATAATCATACAAACTTTCACACTTATTTTAAGGGAAAAAAAATTAAATTAACAAATAAAAAATTTCCAATCTATATTAGAACTATTTCTGATAATTCAATTACATCTAAAAATAGTACTCCAAAAGATTATTATAATAGATTCGGAATATGGAGAAAGAGAAAATATTCAAATTTTCCAAATTTAAATGGACAAAGTAATTTATATATTAAACAATCATTAAATAAGAAAATGATTAGTTTTAAAATTAATTTATTTTCATCATTAAGCTATAATTCAGTAGTCCTTTAAACTAAAAATAGTTGGAAAAAAATTTATTGATAGTCTCATATGCTTTCCCCCCATCATTAGAAATTGGTGGTAGACGTTGGAGCAAATTTGTTCCATATCTAAATAATTTAGGGTATAAAATTTCTTTGCTTACTCATCAACCTAAAATTAAAGTCGAAGACAAAATTGTTTATAATAATTTAAATAGGGTTGATTTTTTTAATTCCAAATACCCAACTATATTAGAAAAAAGACCAGTTAATGTTATTGATCATCTGAAATATAAAGTTTCTTTGCTTTACATGAAAATAATAACTAAAAATAATTATTATGATAAAGGAGTTTTAATAAAAAAAAGTTTTTTAAGAAAAGCTTCTTCTATAATAAAAGAAGAAAATATTAAATTAGTTATTATTACAGGGGCTCCATTTAGTTTACTTTACTATGGTACATTATTAAAACAAAATCTTTCAATAAAATTAATTTCCGATTTTAGAGATCCATGGACATGGGGAGATGGATATGGCATGAATATATTAAGTAGTAAAAGGAAAGAAAAAGAAATTTCTTATCAAAATGAAGTTTTAAAATTTTCTAATTTAGTTTTTGTTCCAGTTAAACCCATGTATGATCATTTAGTTATTAATTATAAAGAGTTTAAAACAAAAATTAATATTCTTCCACATGGCTACGATAAAAATGATTTTGAAAAAGTAAAATATAATATTAAAAATAATAACAATAATTTTAGAATAATTTATGGTGGTACCATTTATTCTAATTTAGATCAACTTTACCACGAACTGTATAATTGTGTGAAGAATAATATTAATTGTGATTATAATATAGAAATTTTCACAAATGATTTTAAATATTTAACTAAGTCCCAATTATTTGAAATAAAAAAAAAAATGAGTGTCAAAAAATTATTACCAACTAAAGATTTCATGAAAAAAGTTCATTCTGCAGATGCTTTTTTACTTTTTTTCCCTGATAATGTAAAAGATTTTTTAGTTCTAAGTTTTATGAAATTATATATTTAAGAACCCCTATAATATTTGTAGGTAAAAGTGGTAAGGTTAGTAATTTTTTGGTAAACAATAATTTAGGTATTCATATTTTACCTGAAAAATTTAGTTTAACTATTAGTAACATTTTACAAAATGGTGCCATTAATAATTTCACTTATAATAATAGTTTTGATGTTGATGAATTTTCATTTGATAAGATTTCATACAGATTAAATAAATGCTTGATTGAGCTCTAGTCTTTTTAAAATCTTTTTTTAGATTCTAAATAAAAAAACACTTGACTCTAACTTAAATTTAAATATGAAAATTGCTCTTTTAACTGACGGTCTTTCACCTTTTGTAGTTGGTGGTATGCAACAACATTCTGCTTCTATAGCCGTAGAGTTAGTCAAGGCAGGGCATAAGGTAGATTTATTTCATTTTGTTCACAGAGGACAAGATGTATTAAATTTAAAAGAGATTAACAGCTTCTATTTTGATAGTAATAAAGGGTTCAATAATGTTTTTTGTTGTTTTTTCCCTGTTTCTTTAAAATTCCCTGGCCATTATATTTGGAATTCAATTAGGTACTCGAGGAGGATATATAATGAAATGTGCCGTCGAAAAGTAGATTATGATTTTATTTATTCAAAAGGATTTACAGCTTGGCAATTATTGATTAAAAGAAAAAAAAATACTATTAAAAGTAAAGTTGGCGTAAATTTTCATGGTTATGAGATGTATCAGTTTGCTCCTAATTTTAAAATCAAAATGCAACAAATTATTCTTCGTTTTTTTGTAAAAAAAATCATAAATGAAACGGATTTTGTATTTTCCTATGGAGGAAAAATTAATGATCTAATACTTTCTTTGGGAATTGATAAAAAAAAAAATTTAGAATCTCCCTCTGCAATTAGTTTAAATTGGATAAAAAACATCAATAAAATATCTTCTAACCCTAATCTAAAATATCTTTTTGTAGGAAGATATGAAAGAAGAAAAGGAATTCAGGAAATAAATAACGCATTATTACTACTCTCTAAGAATCACTTTAATTGCGAATTTCATTTTGTTGGCTCAATACCCGAGAGAAAAAAAATTCATAGTGATAAATTAAAAATCATATATCATGGTTTGATTATTGACGAAATACAAAAGAAGAAATTATACGATAATTGTGATGTTCTTTTATGTCCGAGTTATTCAGAAGGAATGCCTAACGTTGTTTTAGAAGCAATGTCAAGAGGTTTAATAATCATAGCTACTGATGTTGGAGCGATGAACACACTTGTTTCTAGTGATAATGGAATATTAATCAAAGATTGTAAATCAAGTTTAATTAAAGATGCAATTGAAAAAATTAATTTATCAGAAAAAAAATTAATTTTGAAAATGAAGTATAACTCAATCAAAAAAATTAGAGAAAATTTTTCTTGGCCCAACGTTCTAAATACTTTAACAACCAAAATTGAAAATATATTGTAATTTGATTTCAAAATTTAAATTTTTTATATATACATTATTTATAATTTTAATTTCTTTTCTTATATACAAGTACTTTTTGCGAACTTATCATCTTGAATATATGGTCAGAAAGTCAGAAAATTATCAAAATAAAATAAATAAATTTAACCAAAAAAAAATTTCTAGAAGTAGTGTATTGATTTTAGGAGACAGTAGATTCGAAAAAGTATTCACGAAAATCTCAAATGAAGTAAATCTTTCTGTTGGCGGAGAAACAGCTAAATCTTTATCTAATAGAATCTTACCTTACAATTTTAAAGACTCAATCAATATAATATTAGGAATTGGAATTAATGATTTATTATTTTCTTATCAACGGTCAAAAATTTTAAAAAACCTTGATAATCTGATTCATTTAATTTTAAAAAAAACAAATCATTCTACTTTATATTTATGTAAAATATTACCAATAAATGCAACGGGCTTTTTTTTCAAAAAAGTAAAAATTAATAACGATCTCAAAATAATTAATTCCTTTATGGAAAATTTAATTGTTAATACTAATAATAATGATAAAAAAGTAATTGATTTTAATGATTTAATTGGTTTTGATGATAGTCTATTATTTTCAGATGACGGGATTCATCTTAATAAAGAAGGTATTTCTATTATGAATAATACCATAATTAAAAGTTTAAAATAAATGAGGAAAAAAGTATATTTTCCTGGATTAAATTCTCTTCGTTTTTTTTCTGCATTATCTGTTATAATTACCCATGTTGAGTTGATGAAACACAAGTTTGGATTTGCTAATTTGTGGAGTAACAAACTAATTTTTCATTTTGGTGGAATTGGTGTTTCTTTTTTCTTTGTCTTAAGTGGGTTTCTAGTAACTTATTTAATGTTGGAAGAAAAAAGAAATTTCAATTTTTTTTCGATCAAAAATTTTTATTTAAGAAGAATTTTAAGAATTTGGCCTCTATATTTTTTAATACTTATACTTGGGTTTTTTATTCTACCTAAATTCACATATATACCATTTTTTAGTGAACATTTTATTGATGATTTTTTTTTAAATTTTATATTTTATTTATTAATACTTCCCAATATTGCTTTTTCTATTTATTATGCAGTACCATTAATAGGACAATCATGGTCAATAGGTGTAGAAGAGCAGTTTTATATTCTTTGGCCTATAGTATTTAATTTTTTTAAAAAATTTACTTTTAAATTATTAACTTATCTTTTAATATTTTGGGTTAGTGTTAAGTTATTTTTTTTAATTTTTTCACTTTATTTTGATAACGAGATAGCCTTAATAGTGAAAAAAAATCTTGCAATGTTAAAATTTGAAAATATGATAATTGGTGCTATGGGTGCTTTAATTTTATTTGAAAAAAAATCAAAAATTCTAAACTTTATTTACAACAAAACTATATTTTTTCTTGCTGCAAGTGGAATTATTATTTCAATCTATGTTCTTCCAGAGTTACTTTTTGATGGTATTCACTTATTACATTCTATTTTTTTTATTGTGATTATTTTAAATGTTTCAACTAATCCAAATACTAATTTTAGATTAGAAAGCCCAGTACTTAATTTCCTTGGTAAAATTTCTTATGGATTATACATGTATCATCTCATTGTTATTTACTTTGTTCTCACTCTTATGGTACGTTTTGATATTTATCATGAAAATTATTCTTTATCAACTTTTTTATTGTACTCACAAAGTATGATTATCACATTTTTAATATCATATTTTTCATATACTTTTTTTGAAAAAAGATTCTTAAAAATTAAATTAAAATTCACTAAAGTTGTTTCATCGAACTAATTGGAAAATTATTTCTTAAAATATAAATATTCTTTTAAAGAAAATTATAAATTTCTAACCATCCTATTTATATGTATTTTTTCATCTTCTTTCACCTTTTTTAAATCTCCTTTTGAATTTTATTTTTATTATATTTTTGTAATAATTTTAACCCCTTTCTTGTTCTTTAAGAATAGTTTCCCAAAGTTTGTTATTAAACCTTTTGTGTTCCTTTTGATAATTGGATCTATTCATGTCATATTAAATAATAATCTACAGTTCACTTTCATTAAAATTTATGGTGGGCTACTAATCATGATTTTATTCTTTTATTACTTAATAAATCACGTAGATTTTAATGTAAAATATTTATTTTATTGGTATTGTATGTTTTCTTATTATATCAGTCTTATAGGCATTTTCCAAGCAATTTCTTTTCTTTTAAATTTTAAATTTGGTTATGATTTTTCTTGGTGTTTAAATAAATGGGCAGTTGTTAGGGGTGGTTTAATTGGTATTAGATTAAATTCTATAATTTCAGAACCTACTTATTTAGCAACTGTATTATCACCCTGTATATATGTATCGATTAAAAGTTTAATTTCTAAATCAAGTTTTATCTACACAAAATTTCAATCAATTATTTTAATATCAGTCATGATATTAACTACTTCTACAATAGGTTATCTAGGCTTGCTAATTTCAGTTATATTATTAACAAATACTATCAGGCTAAGATTTATAATTTTCGGAATATTTATTTCTTTTTTTGGATTTAACCTTTCATATAATTTTGTGCCTGACTTTAAACAAAGAGTAGATGCTGCTAAAGGTCTTTGGATTGACAACGACTTTAGATTAATTAATACTAATAATTCAAGTTTTGTTCTTTTTAATAATTTACACGTAGCAAAGAAAAACTTATCCAAATATCCCTTATTTGGCACTGGTTTAGGTTCCCACGAAACTGCATTTAAGAAGTATACATTAACAAGGTCTTTAATTCAATATGATTTTGAATTTAATATAAAAGATGGTAACTCTTTATTTATTAGGTTATGTACTGAAACTGGTCTAGTTGGTGTTTTTTTTGTTCTTGCTTTTATTTTTAAAGGGTTTATTTATAAAAATAATTATAGAGATGAAAGTCTTATGCTTAATCAAGCAATTAGTCAATCTATTTTTGTTCTACTTATATTGGTTTTAATAAGACAAGGTAACTATATGTTAAATGGCCTTCCATTAATTTTTTTGTTGTATCATTTTAACCGTAAAGAGTTTGATCAATTGGTATCAACAAGTGAATGATTTTTATTATTTCATTAATAAATCGATAATATTTCTTTTTTTTCTCCACCTGTAATTTTCTATAGACCCTAAAGAAAAAATAAAATGATATTTATTCCAGTAAGCTTCAACATTAATTCTTTTAATAGATAATTTGTTCTTTTCAATATTTTTACCATGTATTGTAGTATGATGAAATTCGTAATTTTCTTTTATTCTTTTAACTGAATATTTATTTAAACTTTTCAAGCTATTATTAATAGAGCAAAAATGATTTAGTTTTACACCTAATTTATTCTCAATTATTTTCTTAGAAAGTATTACTTCATTATTAATTTCATTTTTTTTACTATTAACATTCATAATATGTGACAGAGAATGGGAACCAATTATATTTTTTTTTAAAATTAACTTTTTTAAATATTCCCATGAAACTGGTTCAAAATCCTCTTTTTTGTTTTCAATATTATAATTAATATTTGGTCTTATATTTTTCTTATAAAAGACCTCTGGCTCATTTGAGTCAATATAATTTGGAATAATGAATAATAAAGATTTTATATTTCTTTTTTCTAGAAAATCAAGTGCCTTTATAATATTTTTTGGACAGTCATCAAAAGTTATTAGTAATTTCGGTTTTTTAGATTGTAAAGAGTTTACAAAAATATTGGATAAATCTAGAGGATTAATAAAAGAATAGTTTTTAGAAAGGTACTCTATTTGTTTTTCAAAATTTTCAAGAAATTTCAACGGCACCCCATGATAGTTTAGAACGATTAATTCTTTGCAGTTTATTTTTTTTTTAAAAAAATAATGTTCTATAAAACCTAGAATAACTTTTATTAAGTCTCTTTTTCTATGAATTTTTGTAGAAAACTTTACCATGTATCAATATCTGATCTAAATAAAAGAATGTTATTAAAATTTACTTTTTCATTGCCTTTATAAATAAAATAAATTTTCTTTTTTATAGACTTGAAACTCTGTTTTTTAATTATTTCATCAAAAATTTTTGTGTTATTTGAGATTGCAATGCTAATGAAATTGGCAATTTTATATTTCTTTATCATTTTTATAAAATCTTCGAATGCATTGTTCATTATATCTTTATTGAAATCATCAAATTCTACACTTCCAATAATTAATTCTTTAATAATTTTTTTTCTTATTAATAGTTTATAGCAAAATTCGATTTTTGAATTTTTTTCGCAATATTGGAAATATAATTTTTCACCGCTAAATTTATTTCTATAATTATAAAATGTTTGATTATTTTCTAGAGCTATATAGTTTTTCATTTTAAAATTAAAATACAGTTTGTCTTTTTTTAATTTTACTTTTGTTTTTTTATAAAAAATCAAAGGATTGTAAGATATAGGCTTTACATGCCACGATAGATTAATGTCATTTATCCATTTTTTTCTTCTAAAACTTCCAATTGATTCTTTAACAGGAAACCCTATTAAAAAGTCTATTTTTCTTTCCATTATAATTTCGTCTATTTTTTCAAGCATTAATCCAAATACTCCTTTTCCTCTATAAAGTTTACTCACAATAGAGTTTCCAGACTGAAATGAATTATATTTGATTTCTCCATTTTTGTAAGGCCAATAGAAGTATGATTGAAACCCAATTATTTCTTTATTAATTAAAGCAACAATTCTAATACATCTTTTTTTTTGAAATTCATCATCATATAATTTTTCAAACTTATTTTCAAATTGATTTTCATCTAAGTTATATTGGTTTATAAATAACTTTAAAACAGAACTTTTCATCCAATCTTGATATTCGATAATTTCAATATTCTTCAATTCTAAAAAAATTATTTAGATTTAATGTAATGAAAATTCTTATCTTATATTATGAAATAGCAAACTATAATATTCCATGCTTTAAAGAGTTGTCAAGAAAAAATGAATTATTTCTAGTTAAATATGATGTTAATCAAATTGAAGCTCCATTTCAATTTGATTTTAATTTTCCAATTACAATATATGACTTTAAAGAATTTAATTTTATGAAATTAAATAAGCTCTGTAATTTCATAAATCCTGATTTAATTCTTTGTGCTGGATGGATAAATAAAGACTATTTAAGATTATGTGTTAAAAATAAAAATGCTTTAAAAGTTTTAGGATTTGATACCCCTTTAGAATCAACTTTAATACAAAATTTAAAATCTTTTCTCTTTAAAATGATTTATAAAAACTCATTTAATTATGCATTTGTACCAGGAATTGACCAGTCTTTATTAGCTATTAAAATGGGATTTAATAAAAATGAAATTATTGATGGAGCTTATTCTTGTGATTATAACTATTTTAAGAATTTAGGTTTTCTTGCAAATAAGTTAAAGAAAATAAATTTCCCTAAAAGATTTTTATTTGTAGGAAGGTATATTAAGAGAAAAGGACTTTTAGATTTGTGGGAATCCTTTGTTCAATTGCAAGAAGAATCACCAAATGATTGGGAGCTTTGGTGTGTTGGGAAAGGTCCTCTTTATAAAGACAGGATAATTCATCCAAAAATCAAGCATTTTGGATTTGTACAACCACATAACTTAAGTTCTACAGTTAGTGCTACATCAGTTTTTGTTCTACCCAGTCATTATGAGCCTTGGGGAGTAGTTGTTCATGAATTTGCCTCTGCAGGATATCCATTAATATTATCAGATAAAGTCTCATCTGGGAATTCTTTTTTAAAAAATGATGTAAACGGTTTTAGCTTTAAATCAAAAGATATAATAAGCCTTAAAGATGTTTTAAAAAAAACAATCTTAACTAAAGATAATGAACTTCTAAAAATGGGCCAAATAAGTATTAAATTAGCATCAAAATATACTCCTAAAATTTGGGCAAAAAAACTAACATCATTAAAATGACTAAAATACTTATAACAGGCGGAGCTGGAAATGTAGGTGGAGCATTGGCTAGAAAATTAGTGGAGAGTCTAAATTATTTTGTTGTCATTGTAGATAATCTTTCTACTGGATCCATTACAAAATTACCTTCTAAAAAATTTTCTAACTGGACTTTTATCAATTGTGATGTGAATAATTACACAAGTATTTCAGAAATAATGTTAACCAATCATTTTGATTATGTTTTTCATTATGCTGCTGTAGTTGGTGTTAAAAGAACCCAAGAAAACCCCATAATGGTGTTAAATGATATTGAAGGCATTAAAAATATACTTCAACTATCTAAAAATAGTTCTGTTAAAAGAGTATTTTTCTCTTCATCCTCTGAAGTTTATGGAGAACCAGTTGAGTTGCCACAAAATGAAGATACAACGCCTCTTAACTCTCGAGTGCCTTATGCAGTAGTTAAAAATGTAGGAGAAGCTTTTTTTAAATCTTTTCATAAATCTTATGGATTACCTTTTACTATTTTTCGTTTCTTTAATACATACGGACCTAATCAAAGTGAAGACTTTGTAATAGCTAAGTTTTTAAGAGCTGCGCTTAATGGTGATGATATTACCATATATGGAGACGGCTCTCAAACGAGAACCTTCTGCTATGTAGATGACAATATTAATACTTGCATTAAAATTTTTGAAGAAAATTTAATGTTGAATGATGTTATTAATATTGGTGGTGCACTTGAGTTCACAATCAAGGAAGTTGCAGAATTAATTATTAAAAAAACTCAATCTAGTTCTAAAATTATCCAT
>MDSZ01146580.1_pt1 | contig 27484 bp, 20 predicted proteins | sample 811201 | NCBI WGS metagenome assembly MDSZ01 (sample SAMN05326647, study PRJNA326480) | marine metagenome | isolation source: seawater | place: Indian Ocean: North | collected 2010 | reverse complement strand
TGGAAAATGGTTGGGTTTATTGGTCAAATTGGGATGGTGTTGCAGATGCTACTAGTTCTATTCAGTTGCAGAAAGGCCTCAGCGCGCAAAACTTAGCTACTCCATCTATAGGTGGTAGCATGAACATTGTTACTGATGCTGCTGCGCTAGAAAAAGGAGGAATTTTTAAGCAAGAGCTTGGAGCTTAGGGGCTTTTAAAGTCGACTCTGAGTTATAACACAGGCTTAATTTTAGATGGAAAATTGGCATTAAGTGCAACTGCTGTTAAAAAATCAGGTGATGGATATTATCAAGGGACATGGACAGATGCTTGGGCGTATTATTTTGGTGCAACATACCTTTTAAATGATAAGCATAAATTCCAGTTTTACGCTCTAGGTGCTCCTCAAAGACACGGACAGAATTTATATAGACAAAACATTGCAGTTTATGATAAGTCATTCGCAGAGTCTTTAGCAAGCTACAGTGATGACGCACTTGCAAATGTTGAAGAAGCTGGAAGAGATTACAGCCAAACATCTAGCTCAGTAAGTTCAGAAGCTGCGGCATTATTAGGTGATCAGCAATTTGAAATGTATACTGAGTATACTGGTAAAAGACACGAGGATAATCTAATCAATGAGCGAGAAAACTTTTTTCACAAGCCTCAGGTTGCTCTTAATCATTACTTCAATATTAATGAAAAGGCCAACTTAATCAATTCTTTTTATTGGTCAGGTGGAATGGGCGGAGGTACTGGTACATATGGTAGCATGAATTGGGATTACACAACTTTCTCCAGAAGGGTCAATTATGATTCAACAATTTTAGAAAACGATTCACTTGGTGCTTCATCTGGAATATTAAGAAACAGTAATAATAGGCAGTCTACTTTAGGGCTGTTATCAAAGCTGAATTACGAGGTATCTGATAATTTAGATGCGCAAGTAGGGTTTGATTACAGAACTGCTAGGATTTACCATGTTAAAACAATAAGAGATCTTCTTGGAGGAGATTTCTATAACACCTCAGATAGTGAATTTGATGTTGACAACGGCCAGGGTGGACTTGGAGATCCAATTGATTATAATTTTACTAATTATGTAAATTGGTTAGGTCTTTTCGGGCAGGCTGAGTACAATTCTGGTCCAATAACATCATTTGCAATGGCTGGTATGACTACTGTTAAATATACCCACTGGAATCACTTTAAAAATGCTGACAACTATGATTATAGTTATGTTCAAGCAAAAGATGCTTCAGACCTCGATTTTGTAGAGGGTTTAGGAGATAGGACTGGTGGACACAAAAATGACCTTTACATTGAAGCTGATCCAATTTCTACATTTCAGCTCAAAGGTGGGGTTCTTTATGAATTGGGTAATGCATTAGGGGCTTTATCATCTATACCAGTAGTTGGTAAAGTCTATGATAATGCAGATATATGGTTCAACTTTGGCCTAATTGATAAGGCTCCAATTTTTGATCAAGTTATTCAAGATTGGGATGCAAAAATGTCTACAGATCCGATAAATGAGAAATTTAGTGCTTTTGAATTAGGTTTAAACACTAGTTCAAACGATGGAACACTAGCAGGTAGTATTAATTTTTACAGCACTTCTTGGAATGATCGTGTAGCTACTAAATATGTGCAAAATGAGGATGGTGATGATGATATCATATACTTGACTGGTATTAATCAAGTACACTCTGGCATAGAGACTGAATTCGCTGCACAATTAAGCGAAATATTCAGGCTTGACATTGGTATTAGTCTTGGTAACTGGATTTTTACTGATGACGCAACTGGCACATATCGGGACAGTGATGGTTCGGATCAAACATATAGTTACGCTCTCAAAGATCTAAAGTCTGGAGATAGTCCGCAGCGTAGTTTAAACTTTGGTTTAACTGCAAAACCTGCAGAAGGGGCTATTGTTCAATTCTCATACAGATTTTATGATGAATTCTTTTCTGATTGGAGTCCTACTTCTAGAGAGTTTTCCGATGCTTCTGATGCAGATAGAAGAAGCGCTTGGCAAGTACCTTCATATGGCATTGTTGATCTTAATGCCTCTTATGATTTACCCGTTGAATTGGCTGGTACTAAGATGCAGGTAGTTCTTAATGTCAGGAATTTATTTGATGAAGTATATGTACAGGATGCTCTTGACAATAGTAGGTATAACGCTTATCCATTCCGAGTTAATGATCATACTGCAAATGCTGCTGAGGTTTATTTGGGAATGCCGACTTCTTACAATCTAGGGCTTAAGATTAACTTCTAATTCTAGAAATTAAGCAAAATAATAAAAAACCCGTCAATAAGGCGGGTTTTTTATTTCATTAAAAACTAATACTAATAATCAATATGACAAAGGAGGCGAATAGCATTTCGCTTACTTGTTTCTAAGCTTTGTTAAAATTGCTTGAGTATCATAATTGACTATCTGGTCTTATTGTTTTAAATAAAAAACTAAATTATGAGAACTTTTCTAATGAATTTGATAGTATATGAAATGAGTAAGTACCATAATTTTGAAATAGTTTTGAAGGCTTTTCTGAATAGACGTATGTAAAATAATATATAATATGATGAACATAAATGAAGAGCATTTATTTAAAGTTCTGTTATTAATTTTAATTTAAATTTTAATTACTTGAAAAAAACAACAGATTATTTAATTACACAGATTTTATCTACTTCCTTATTATCCCTCTTTCAACTTTCCTCTATTATGGTACTAAATAGAGTACTTGATCCTTTAGAGTTTGGATTGTATGGAGCTTCAAGCATTATTATTTCAATTGCAAAAATGTTATCTGATGCTGGTATAAGTACTGCTTTAGTCCAAAAAAATAAGTTAACTGATTCCTTTAGAGATAGTGCTTTTCTTTTAATAATATTTTTCTTTGGAGGTTCATCAATTATTATATTTTTTTGCTCGCCTTTAATTGCTTCTTTCTATGATGAACCTAAAATAATCTTAGTCATTAGATATTTAATTATTTCGTTTTTTTTCGAAGGAATATCAAGTATCTACAAAGCATTGCTGCTTAGAAAATTTGAATATAAAAAGATTAGATTAATAAATTTAGTTTCTGTTGGAATCGGTATGCTCATAATTAGTATTCCGCTCGCACTCAATGGATTTGGAATTTGGTCCATTGTAATAGGTCAGGTTTTTACAAGTATAACTAGTCTTTCTATGAGTTTATATTTTTCTAATTATAAATTTGGTATTAAATACAAGCTTAATGACTTTAGAGATATAATTCAATTCACAGGTGGTCTCACTTTAGCGAGAATTTTTAGTCATTTGTACACTCACGCTGATAAACCTATTCTTGGCAATTCAATCAACTTAATTGTTTTAGGTTACTTTGAACAAATGTATAAAATAGTGATATTGTTTACCTCTCAAATCGGATATGTAGTTGATAGTATTTTATTTCCGTTAATGTCAAGGTTGAACCATGATGAAAAAAAAGCGAAAAATAGCTATCTAAAAGTTTTTGATTTAGTTGTAATTGTTGGAGGACTTTTTAGTTTTATTGCTCCAATATTTAGTTATGAAATTTCATTTATAATACTTGGTGATAATTGGAAAGGTTATAATGATGTACTCACTTTATTGTTACTATTACCTTTACCAAGACTATTAAGCAGGACAGCTGACTCTATTTTGAGGTCTTATGCAAAAGTATATACAATTGCCAAAATAAAATTTTTCTCCGCCATTTTATCAATCGTTTTAATATATCACACTTGTGAGTTTGGTTTGATTTTTGTCAGCTTATCATATCTAGCTTCTACAGTTATGACAAGTATAATTTCACATATTATAATTTCAAAAATTTTAAAAGTTAATCCCTTTTTTCTGCTTAAATTGGCGTTTATCACAATTATTAAAATAATTCTAGTCTTATCTCCAATTTGGATTTTGGATCTTTACAAATTAGACTTGAATTTTAACATTTTTTTCATATTTATTTTTAAGCTAACATATTTATCAATATTATCTTTATTATTCTTAAAAAAATACAGAAAATTTTTTGGCACCGATTTCTCAATATTTATTAATGACTTAATTAAGAGATTTAATTTTAATAATGTTAAAATTGATACATATGAATAATCAATTAATTAAAGATTTTAAATCCGATTCAATCATATTTTTTCAATAAAAAACATCAAATAATAAAATGAGTATTTTAAAAGGAACAAAAGCAGAAGTATTAAAAAAATTGCAGGAAATCAAATTCTCTGTACCTAAGGTAATGTATTTTAATGTTGCTAGCTGGCAAAAGGAATCAGAAAAGATTATTTCAACTATTCAGACTAATTTTAATAATAAAAAATTAGCGGTAAGAAGTAGTTCACAATCTGAAGATACTTCAGAAAATTCAATGGCTGGGGCTTTCGATAGCTTTTTAAATATATATGCAAATAATGCTAATGAGACTAAGAAGGCTATAAATAATGTTATTGATTCTTTTGACAACAATCCAGATAACCAAGTACTTATTCAATCAATGGTAGAAAACGTTGCTATGAGCGGTGTAGTAATGACCAAAGTATTAGATGATGGATCACCTTATTATGTAATTAACTTCGATGATTCTACAGGATTGACAGATACTGTTACTAGTGGCTCTACTATCAACAAAACTGTTTACATATATAATGGTGTTAAAGATGATTATTTTGACTCCCCGTATCTTAAAATGGTATTAAAACTAGTAAGATCAATCGAAAAGACCATTCCAAATACTCCAATGGATATAGAATTTGCTGTTGATAAAAGTAGAACAGCACATTTATTACAGGTTAGAAAAATTACAACTGTTTCTAATTGGGATACAAAAATTAACAATCTTGTTTCTTCCAGGATGTCATTTCTAAAAGATTATATCCATCGTTTAATGGAGCGTAGAACAGGTATTTATGGAACAAAAACTTTGCTTGGAATAATGCCTGATTGGAATCCAGCAGAAATGATCGGAGTAGTTCCTCATCCATTATCAATGTCTTTATATAGAAAACTAATTACTAAATCTAGTTGGAGAATCGCTAGAGAAAAAATGGGTTATAGAAAACTGCCTAACGTTGAGCTAATGGTTTCATTATTTGGGAGAGCTTATATTGATATTAGGAACAGTATAAACTCTTTCTTACCAGAAAATGTTAGTTCCGACATAAATGAAAAAATGACTAATGCATATATAGATCGACTCGAAAAAAAACCTCATTTACATGATAAAATTGAATTTGAAGTTGTATTTACTGCATATGACTTTAGTTTTGAAAAGAATTTTAATCAGAGATACCCTAATATATTATCAAAGGAAGAATTTTTACAATATAAAGGCGCATTAAGAGATATTACAAAAAAGGCAATTAAAAACACTAAAACTAGTTCATTAAATCAAGCATTAAATAAGATTGATATCTTAAAAAAACGACAAAGTAGCGCTAAGCACCTATGCCTAGCGAATGATCCTTTTGCTCTCTCAGACCATATAAATACTCTTTTAGCTGAATGCATTGAATATGGTACCATTCCATTTGCAATAATCGCTCGCCATGGTTTTATTGCAGAATCGTTAATGAGATCTGCCGTTGGTAATGGTTTGATTACTAAGAATAGAGTAGATGCTTTTAAGAGAAGTGTCAAAACAATAGCGTCTGATATGAATAAAGATTATGAAAATGTACGCTCTGGTAAATTAAGTATTGAGAAATTTAACAGTATATACGGACACTTAAGGCCAAGTTCATATGATATCCTATCTCCATCCTACAGAAACAGAAAAGATCTTTTTAGCGGGATAGTTCAAAAACAATCTAAAACGGGCAGATTTGTCATTAGTAATAAAGAAAGACAAAACATTAATATTATGTTATTGGAACATGAATTTGATTCAACTAATGCTGATGATTTATTTATGTATGCAAAGAAATCTATTATAGGGCGAGAGTATGCAAAATTTATTTTTACAAAACATCTATCAAATATTATTGAATATATAGCTGATTGGGGTAAATCGATCAATTTAAATCGTGCCGACATGTCGATGTTAATGCTAAGTGATATTAACCGTGTTTTACTCTCCCCTCTAACTGATGAAACAAAAGAATATTATAGCAACAAGATAAAAAAAAGAAATTCAAACTTCGAACTGGCATCCTCATTCAAACTTAGCTATTTGATTAGGTCTGTAAAAGATATTTACATTGCTCCTGTCCAAAGGAGTGTCGCAAATTATGTAGGAAATAAAAGAATAGAAAAATCAATAGTAATTTTAGATCCTTATAAAAGTGATGAACCAATACTAGAAGATAAAATAGTATGTATCGAAGGTGCTGACCCTGGGTATGATTGGATATTTACAAGGAATATTGCAGGCTTGGTTACAAAATATGGCGGTGCAAACTCACATATGGCAATTAGATGTGCTGAATATGGAATTCCTGCAGCTATAGGTTGCGGGGAGCAGCCTTTTGATAAAATTATCAAATCAAAGAAAATCATCTTGGACTGTAAAGCAGAAAAAATACAGTATATAGATTACTAAAATAATGTTAAATATTGGGATTACAATGCGTGTAACAAACGCAGAAAATTATTTTGAACTTCGAGATTCAATTGCCAAAGATTGGTTTTCATATATGAGTTTTGTTATGCCAAATACAAACTGGGTGCTTTTACCTAATCTAGAAAATAAAATTGTCGAATACACTAAAAAATTGAAGCTAAATGGATTCATCTTCTCGGGTGGCGAGAACTTAGGTGTATCTTCTTGCAGAGATAATACAGAGCTTGAATTGTTTAATTATGCCCAAAAAGAAAAATTCCCTATCCTAGGAATATGCAGAGGCTTTCAGGCTATTTATTCATTCATGGGAGGAGAAATTAAGCAGCAAGGTAATTTTTTAAATACACATAGAGCTACAAAGCATGAAATTTTTTATGATAATAATATTAAAATAGTGAACTCATTTCACAATAACATTGCAGTGGTTGATAGCAAGCCTAAAAACATTAAGGTTATGGCTGTGTGTATTGAGGACAATTCTATTGAGGCATTTACTGCTGAGAAAATATTAGCATTCCAATGGCATCCAGAAAGAGAGAAAAATTTTCAAGAATGGGATGCAAAAATCATTAGGGAATTCTTTAAATATGAACAATAATTATCAAGCAGTAATATTAGCCGCAGGAAGAGGATCAAGAATGGGAAAGGCAACAGAATTTTCACATAAATGCTTAACCATATTAGGTGATAAAACATTATTGAGTTGGCAATTAGAATCACTAACCAGAGCCGGAATTAACGATATCACGGTTGTAAGAGGCTACAGGTCAGAAATGCTTATAGGAGATTTCAAAACTGCAGAAAACCCTAGGTGGGCTGAAACAAATATGGTTTCCACATTGTTTTGTGCTCCAAAATTTGAATATGATACGATTATATCATATTCAGATATAGTTTATAAAAGTAATCACATAAAAGATTTGATAGAAAATGAAGGCGACATTGTGATTACTGCAGATAAAGACTGGTATTCATTATGGTCATCTCGATTTAAGGATCCATTAGAAGATGCTGAGACTTTTCAAACTGATGGTGATAGATTGATAAAAATCGGTAAAAAAAGTAAAGAATTAAAAAATATACAAGGTCAATTCATGGGACTAATAAAGTTTTCACCGAAAGGCTGGGAAATAGCAAATAATTTTTATAAAAGCTTAGAAAAAAACCTACAAGATAACTTAGATATGACATCTTTGTTATCAATGTTGATAAACAATACTTTTGAAATTAAAGTAAGTTTTGTTAATGGGGGATGGTGTGAAGTAGATAGTTATGAAGATGTAAAACTATACGAAAATTTATTGAAAAATAATAATTGGGCCCATGATTGGAGAAGATAATATAACTTGCGTCGTGACTGAAGTGAATTTGGCATATTTCTTTAGGATTAAAAAAGTTTATCATACTTAAAGAGAAATGAACACTTTAGGTGATAATTTAGGGTTCCTGATAAGTGAGCGTTTAGAAATTCAAACTCTTAACATCTGCATTGTATAGTAGTTTGAGTAAAGCTTAATATTTTATTATATAAAATATAAATCAGTTAATATTTAGTACTCAAATGGCATTATAAAATATTTTAATGACTAATATACTTAGTTTATATAGATAAAATATTTTAAGCATTTATCAAAACTAATTGATATGTTAAATTGATTACATAATATAGTTGAATACTTATCTTTTAGGTAAAGTAGTAGTTGTAAATAAAAAATAATTGGAATTTCAAAATTTGCAATAGTGGTTTTGTTGATTAAAACCCGACTAGTTATAATTTATAAATAAATATAGATTTCGAGGAGAATTTGATGGATCAGCTATATGAAGTTGCAAAAATTTTAAATAGTATTAATGGGCTACAATATATTTTTGATTCTGGAACAATTTTAGGTTTACACAGAGATTCTAAATTAATTGAAAATGATTTAGATATTGACATATCGATTTTTGAGCATAATAACTCTCATATAGATAAAATCATTAATCTTTTTAAAAGAAGCGGTTACAGATATAGAGTAATTAAATATGGATTAGAGCCATATAAATTAAAATTGAAAAAAAATGGATATAAAAGAACTATAGACATCAACTTTTTTAAAATATCTCCGAATGGAAAATACTATTTTTGTCCTCAACCTGCCACTCATAATGGCAATAGATTTATAAAAAAAATTAGACAGGTATTCATATTTATCATTGTTTCAATTGTAAGGAAGTATCACCTCAATATAAATTACAATAACTATATCTTAAGATTGTTCTATACTCATTATACATGGTTGATACCCACAAATTTTTTTATAAATCAAAGTATTATTCATAACGTTATCAAATGTCCAAGAGACATAGAAGACTATTTGTTTTTTCGCTATGGTGACTGGAAAGTTAAAAATAAGGGTTGGAATTTTATTAAAGATGATAAGGGTCTAAAACATATATCCCCTGATAATTTTTTCAAATATTGATAGTATAAGTTCTCAATAAAGGTAAAAATCTTCCATAAAATATTTAATAAACGTAATTAGATTACTCTCTTAAAATTTCTATTATATATCGTTTTTAGCTTTATATAAAATAATAACTATGAATAGTCTTAAAGAAAAAATAAAATATTATTATTTTTATTTTCATCTGATAATTAAAGATTTCAAATCGGATATCAAAATACCAATATTAAAAAGGATAAACTTGCTATATCGAGGATTTACCTCTGAAAAATTATATTTATATAATTTAAAAAATTATAAATATCATAACTATTTAAGTGATCATCAAGGTTCAATGGCTAGGTACCTCAATGATCCGTTTTCTGAAATTGTTTCTAACAAATTTATTTTCTCGAAACTAATTAATAGTGAGTTTAAAATTGCTAATTTATTAGGTTTAGTCTATAACAATTCCTTTTATCCAAATGTGAAAGAAAAATTAAAAAATATTCTATTAAGTAATAAATATTTAGTTTGCAAACCAGTTGTTGGTGGAGGCGGTGAGGGAGTAATAATAATAAAAAATAATGGAGTTAATAAGTTCTTAATTAATGCTAAAAGAGAATTAAACCTATCAGATACTTGTAATTTAATAAAAAGTAAACATAACTGTATATTAACAGAATTTGTTCAGCAGGGTAAGTTCGCAAATTCACTAAACCCTCATACCATCAACACTATAAGGGTACTTACTTTATTTGATATGAATACTAGAAACCCTTTCATTGCACGAGCAGTTTTCAGAATTGGCACAAAAAAGTCTTTCCCTGTTGATAATTTTTCTAAGGGTGGACTTAGCTCTTTAATTAATTTAGATGATGGATCCCTAGGTCCCGCTTTCAGAATTACCTCAAATCATAATGAAAATACTTTTAAAACTCACCCAGAATCCAACTCTAAAATCGATGGTAAGATCATTCCAAATTGGGATGGTTTAAAAAATGATATTTTAAATCTATGTTGTAAGTTTCCTATGTTAAAATCTATAGGCTGGGATTTTATTTTATCTGATGATGGCCTTGTATTAATTGAGGCCAATCATCATTCTGATTTTCATCTTTTACAGTGCCATGGACCTATGCTTTTAGATAAAAGAGTCAAAGATTTTTATAAATTTCATGGTATAATTAAATAAATGTGTGGCATAGCCGGTATAATAAATCTTAGTGGTAGTTCATTAGATTTTAAAGTATTAAAAGATATGACTCGATTACAAGGCCATCGTGGACCCGATCACCAAGGATTTGGAGGTTTTTCTCTTAAAAGTAGAATTTTAAAAGAATTAAATCATAATGAAAATGAAATATCTAATGAATTAGATGGTGGAGTAGGTTTTAATAGATTATCTATTGTTGATTTATCAAATAATGCTAACCAACCAATGATATGCTATGATGCAAATGTAATGCTGGCATTTAATGGAGAAATTTATAATGCTTTTGATTTTAAAGATCATCTTGTTACGCTTGGATATAAATTTAGAAGCAACTCAGATACTGAGGTGCTTCTATACTTGTACGTAGAATATGGTATTAAAGGATTATTAGAAAAAATAAAAGGTATGTTTTCTTTTGTAATTGTAGATGCGAACGAAAAAACAATCTTTATAGCGAGAGATCATTTTGGAATCAAGCCTATGTACACCTATCAAAACAGTGATTTGTTTTTGTTCAGCTCTGAAATAAAATCATTTTATGCTCATCCTTTATTTAAAAATGAATTAAATGTTGATAATCTTACAGAATATTTAATGTTTAAATTTTGTTCAGGCGAGAATACTTTGTTAAAAAATGTAAAACAATTAGCTCCAGCTACATATCTTGAAATAAAAGAAAATGATATTAGGATATACAAATACTGGAAATCTGAAGTTTTTTTTAATAATCAAATTGAAATTAATAAAAATGTTAATGACAAAGTAGAGCAATTATTAGATAAAAGTATAAAATCACAACTACTAGGCGACGTGAAGATCGGTTGTCAACTTTCCGGTGGTATTGATTCATCACTAGTGACTTTTTTAGCGAGAGAGAATTACGATGCGAATATGGATGCGTTTTCTATAATTTTTGAAGATAAAAAATATAGCGAAGAAAATTGGATTGATTATGCTTCAGAAAATTCAAAAACAAACAGTCACAAATTCTTTTATGAAAATAATTACACCGCTGATAATATTTTTAGTGCAACTTGGCACCTTGATACACCCATTAATTTACCGAATACATTAGGGATAAAATTATTAGCTAAAAAATCAAGTAAGTTTGTTAAGGTGTTGCTAAGTGGAGAAGGGGCAGATGAGTTGTTTTGTGGTTATGAGCGTTTTTTTAATTCTGAATACAGAATCCAGAATAAATATATTTTAAATATATTATCAAGTATACCACTAATAAAAACAAAGTTGATTAATAGGTTCAAGCTGAGAGATAGCGATGATAAATATATGTTACTATCACCTTCTTCTATTAGTCAATCTGAATTAAATAAGTTGTTTTTTGAAAATAATTATGAGGAGGTTGTTAATGATAGGTTATCCATGGTCCCAAACCATCTAAATAATTTACAAAAGTTTGTATACTACGAAATGAATACTTGGCTTGTAGATTTATTAGTCAGACAAGACAAGATGATGATGGCTCACTCAATTGAAAATAGAGTGCCATTTCTTGATAAAGATTTGGTAGAATATGTATTTAAAAATTTCAATAATATTCAGGCCGACTTTAATCCAAATATATTTAAAATCAATAAATCTGGGTTATATACTAAAAGTATTATAAAAAAAATAGCATCAAAATATTTTAATGGTGAATTTGTATATCGTTCCAAAAGTGGATTTCCTCTCCCATTATATGATTTATTTTATAAATCAGAAATGAACCAATTAATTAATGATGATTTAATGCCAAGTATAAAAAATAGAGACATACTTAATTATGATTTTATTAATGATGTCTGGATTAGTACTAAGAATAATCCTACTAGAGCAAATTTAAAAAATTTATGGATGATAATATCTTTTGAAATATGGGCTAAGCTATTTTTGGATAAGAATTATGTCAATTAAAATCATAATTGGTGGTGATATTTGTCCTACTAAAAATAATATTAACTCATTCATTCAAAGCGAAACAAAGAAGATTTTTGGGGATGTCTTACCAGAATTATTAAGTAGTGACTATGTCATAGCAAATCTTGAAACACCATTAATAAAACGTAAAAGTCCAATTGAAAAAACAGGAGCAAATTTTGGAGTAAATCCTGATATTTTAAAAGTTTTAGAGAAAGCGAATATTAATTTTTTAAACTTATCCAATAACCATATTCTAGATCATGGAATTCAAGGTTTAAAAACAACTATTTCAAGCCTAGAGAAATCTAAAATAGATAGTAGTGGAGCTGGAATGGATATTGAGACCGCTAGTAAGCCTTTTTCTAAGAATATAAAGGGTAAAAAAATTTCTATAATGAGCTACAGTGAGCATGAGTTTAATATAGCAAGCGATAGTCAAGGAGGTGCTAATCCCCTGGACCTGATGGACTTCATTTCCAGGATTAATAGTATAAAAAAAATATCAGACTTAGTAATATTATTATTTTCAGGAGGAAGAGAACATTACGCTCTGCCCACTCCAAACCAACAGAAACTGTGTCGTTTTTTCGTCTCTCAGGGGGTTGATATCGTAGTGTGCCAACACTCTCACATTGGTGGCGCTTATGAAGTTTTGGACAAAAAATTAATTGTTTATGGCCAAGGTAATTTTTTATTTGACCCAACTCCATTAAATCCAAAAACTAAGGATTGGTATTATAAGGGATATCTCTTAAATATCGATTTAAAAGAAAAATATAAGTTTAACTTTCAGTTTATACCAATTGTTTCTAACAGCTTTTTTGACCCTGGCCTAATAGGAATTAATAAAATGAATGACATTGAAGGAGAAAAATATCTTAACAAAATTCAGAGTTTGAATTATAAGATGATTCATGACGAGGATTTTATTAAGAGAGAATGGATACTCCATTGCAAAAAATATAAAAAATTGTATCTCAGCATATTAAAAGGGCACGGTAGAGTTTCAAGAAAAATTAACCAATTCTTACCATTTTTAGATTTTGCTTATTCAAATGATAAAAAACTTTTGCTACAGAACATCATTCGGTGTCAAACGCACAGAGAAATTACTGAGACAATATTAAAACTATAATCATTAAATTATTTTAAATATGTTATTTTTTAAGAGAATAATCTTTTCATTTATTGATTTGTTTCATATCAGAGTAAAAAAAAAATATGAATCAAACTTAAGTGGAATAAGTAGTCCTAGGTGCAAGAATTTTAATTCTACTTTTCGTGTAGGCATAGTTAAAGAGACTAATGGCCTGCACGCTGACTATATAAAAGCATGCGAAGAACTAAAAATCTCCTATTATGTTTTTGATATTTTTAAAGATAATTGGTTTAAGATTATTGATTCAGAGCAAGTTGACTTTATAGTGGTGCGACCTTCTGTAAATTATGATCCATGGAAACAAATGTATGATAACAGGATTAAAATTCTATCTGAAAACACGACCACACCTATATACCCTGAGAATTTATCTTTGTGGTTGTGGGAGAGTAAACTAAGAGCTATTGATTGGTTTAGAGTTAACAATATAAAGACTCTAAAATCTCATATTTTCTACAATCAAATAGATGCTAAAAATTTCTTATCTTCTTGTGAATATCCTCAAGTTTATAAGTCAAGCAGCGGTTCAGGATCGTCAGGTGTCAAAATTATAAAAAATAAAATAATTGGTATACATTTAATAAACAAAGTATTCAATAAAGGTTATAGGACATATAGAAAACATCATCTAGACAAAGAACATGGCTTTATCATTTTTCAAAAATATGTTCCTGATTTAAGAGAGTGGCGTATTATAAGAATTGGTGAAAAATATTTTGGTTTTGAAAAGTTGATCCATAAAGAATTTCATAGCGGTTCGCAAAATTTTAGCTACGGAAGGCCACCACTTAAATGTCTAGATTTTGTGCGTAAACTAACAACAAAATTTAATTTTTTATTTACATCAGTTGATTTATTCATCGATGCATTAGGTGGGGTTTACGTAAATGAAATTCAGCCTTATTTTGCGCAAAAAGATGATAGAGAATTATTAAGAATAGATGGTAAAAGTGGATACCTAAAATACTCAAAGCAAAATAATGAATACGAATTTATACCTGGTTCGTTTTGTAGAAATAATCTATGTAATGAACGCCTCATTGAAATAATGAAATTATTAGATGATTCTAGCAATTGTTAAATTTATTCTACCTGCTGTAGTAGTAACCGATTTATTATCTGAGCTTTTTGGTAGTACTTTAATTCTAAATTTATCTCGAATGATGAGAATGCTATTGTTAACAATTTTTATTTTTGAGAATGCTAGATTAATAAATACTATAAAAAATTTTAGATATTTCTATTATTTTCTTTTTTTCTCCTTAATCCTATTTCTATATCTAGTGCTCAGTGATCCGTATATTGGTAATGGTATTTGGGAATTTTCAAAATTATTATGTTGGGTGTTAGGATTAAATTTTTTTTATGCTTATTCCAAAAAAGGTTTGTTTGGGTGGCCAGATTTTTTAAAAATAAATAAAAATGTAATTTTAGTTTCATTTATTTTAACATTAGCTTTTATTTTTTTTGGCAATATCACTAGCAAGTATAATATCGCTTCATATATAAATTTGTTCTGTTTGCCTATCTGTTTAGTATCATCAAATTTTTACTCAAAACATAAGGCCTATTTATTAATGGCTTCATTTTCAATTATTGTTACATTAAAAAGAGGAGCTATCCTGAGTTTCATAAGCTGCAATATTGTTTATATTTTTTTATTTTTTTTCCATATCAAAAAATCTAATATTTTAAAACTTAGTTCTATAGCTTTACATGTAAGAGTATTAACCTCAGCATTTATTTTATTTATATTGTTTTATATGCAAGGTGATCGATTATTTGAAAGATTTTCCCAAGAAGAGTTTGATTTAAGTAATCCCCAAGCTGGTTCTGGAAGAATACTTTTGTATACCAGTTTAATTAATGATTTTTATAATTCTGATAACATTATTTTTGGATTTGGAAGTAGAGCATCTACTTTTAGATATGGAGAAGAATTTTATGAATCATTAAACGCACATAGTGATTTTCTTCAATTTATGTATGATTATGGGTTAGTAGGCTTACTTTTAATATTTTTTATTTATAGAAAACTATTTAAAGATTATTATTTTTTTAAAAATAAAAATAATAATTATATTTATTTTGCTCTAATTATTTCTATTTTGTTTCCAATAAATATTTTTAGTGGTGCTTTCTTAGGAAGCATGAATTTATTATATCTCCTTTCACCGATAGCTATGTTTAATGAAAGATAATAAAAAAATTGTACTTGTTATTAGTAATGAACTGAAACATGAGGGTGGGGTATCTAATTTCTATAATACACTATTTAAAAACTTTAGTTCTAAATATTTTAAGTTAAAACATTTAAAAATTGGTTCGAGACAATATTTTTTCAATAAGGTTATAATTAAAAGATTATTTTATATATTCTTTTACTTATTCGATTTATTAAAATATATTTTTAAGCTCACTTTTGATAAAAAAATAAAAATCCTTCAATTCAATCCCTCACTTATACCTTTACCGCTTTTAAGAGATGGTATTTTCATAATTTTCAATAAATTATTTTTTAAGAAGAGAACTATAATATTTTTTAGAGGATGGAAAATGCCTACTTTAAATAAATTAATAGAAAATAAATTTTATAATTATTTTTTTCAAAAAGTATTTTTATCTAATAATACGATAATTGTGCTAGCAGAGAAATTTAAATTAGATTTAGGTTCCTTTCGGCATGCCAAAGATATCCACGTTACAACAACTACAATTGATAAAAATGATATTATTTATAATTATGAAAAGAGCCAAAAAGATAAACTAAATGTATTATTTTTATCAAGGATCCAAGATTTAAAAGGGATAGATGAACTTATCGAGGCGATCATATTGTTGCACAAATCTAGCTTAGGCAAAGATTTTATTTTCACAATTGCTGGTCATGAATACGTAAAAGGACATATTAAATATCTTAAAAATAAGCTAATCATGAATAATATTGATCAATCTTATTTTAAATTTACTGGAAGAGTTGACGGGGAGGAAAAATTTAAGATTTTTGCTGAAAATGATATATATATCCTACCATCATACACTGAGGGCTGTCCTAATAGTGTGTTGGAGGCATTAAGCAGTGGTTTGTTTTGCATAACTAGTAAGGCAGGAGCTTTGCCAGAGATAATTAATTCTAACAATGGTATTTTAATTGACGAAATTAATCCAGATCAAATCATTAATGCACTAAAGGTTTCTTTATTTAATAAGGATCAAATATTTAAAAAACGTAAATTAATTTCAGAGGAATCAATAAAAAGATTTGACATTAAAAATATAATCAAAAAACTCAATAAAATTTATAATCAAAGGTGAATTAGTTTTTCACCCTTAAAGGCAATAATTACATTGAATCATTCAATAGCAACAAGAAATTTAATTTCATTTTTAGAATCTGAGTCCTTTAAAGGTTGGGATCCTTATGATGGCTTAAATTCTAGATTAATATCTAAAATCGGATTATTCAAGATTCCTATAATTAGGCTAATATTCATTCAAGCATTTAAAAAAAGTCCGATTAATTTAAGGCAGATTTTTATGGTACCTAAAGGCTCTAACCCCAAAGGCGTTGCATTATGTTTAAATGCCTTTTGCAATTTATATTCATGCTCAGAATCAGTGCTTAATGAAATAGGGCTAACAAAATCTGATTGTTATAAACATATTGTTAAATTGAGTAATAGACTAATTCAATTATCGAGCAAGGGTTATAAAGGATCTTGTTGGGGGTACGATTTTGATTGGCAAGCTAGATTATTATTTTTATTTCCAAAAAATACTCCGAATATAGTTTGCACAGCTTACTCTATCGAGGCTTTAATCAATTCATATAATATAACCAAAAATCAAAATTATTTAGATTATGCAATGTCTTCTGGAGATTTTGTATTAAAAGATATCAATAGAAAAACATATAGTAATGGTCATATCTTTTCATATTCTCCCCTTGATGGAAATAACACAGTTTATAACGCTTCTCTAATGGGTGCTAAAATACTTGCTTACTGCTATAAATATACTGGCCATGCAAAATATAAAAACAACTCTGAGGATGCTGTAGCATATTGTATTGATATTCAAAACCAGGATGGTTCATGGTATTATGGAGGCTTGAAAGTGCAAAAATGGATAGATAGTTACCACACTGCATATAATTTAGAGTCGTTAAAAGTTTGCAAAGAATTATTATCTTTGAGTACGATAAATAATAGTATTGAGAAGGGTTTTAAATTTTATTTGGACAATTTTTTTTTAGATGATGGAACACCAAAATATTATCATGATAACATTTACCCTATTGATATTCATAGCCCAGCACAATTATTTGTTTTGTTATGCAGGTTAAATAAATTAAAACAAAATAGAAAAATTGTTGATAAGGTTTCTAGTTGGACTTACAAATATATGCTATCTAAACAAGGTTATTTTTATTATCAAAAAAATAGGTTTTACACTATAAAAATTCCTTATTTCAGATGGAGTCAAGCTTTTATGTTAAATGCACTATCATATTTATTAAAGGCTGAAAATGAATGATTATGCTATTATAAATGGTTTAAAAATATATTCATTTAAATCTAGCGATGATTTGATTGATTTAATTGGTTATGAAAAAAAAATTCTTATTGCTATTAATGCTGAGAAAATAATGAACTCAGATGTTGAGCAAAAATCAATGATAAATGAAAATTTGGGATACTGTGATGGAATAGGTGCAGTAATAGCATTAAAGAAAATGGGTTTAATTTCAGTTCAAATTCCAGGCTTTCACTTATGGTTAGAAATAATTTCTAAATATTATAATCAAAAATCATTTTATTTTGTTGGTGGAAGGCAAGAGGTGATAGATCTCACTATTAAAAAAATTTATAAAATGTATCCTACCATTAATATAAAAAATTTTCGAAATGGGTATTTTGATAAAAATGAAGATGAAGAATCATTAATTTTAGATGTAGCACAAAAAAAGCCTGATATTGTATTTGTCGCGATGGGGTCTCCAAAACAAGAATTATTGATGACTAAATTATTCAATGCCCATCCTGCAGTATACCAAGGCTTGGGTGGCAGTTTCGATGTTTTTATAAATAAGGTTAAATCGCCAGATGGAATATGGATGAAATTAGGCCTAATGTGGTTAATTAGGATTTTTAGACAGCCTAGATTACGTTTAAAAAGATTACCTACTTTGATTAAATTCTTGTTCCTAATTCCTAGATTAAAAAAGCTTTAACCAATATTTTTTTAGTATCATTTAATAATAAGCGAGTGTACAATCAGTAAATTAATAATATGCGTAGTAGGTGCAAGGCCAAATTTTATGAAAATTGCACCAATTCTTGATTGTTTTAAGAAAAATAATATTAAAAACCTATTGGTGCACACAGGCCAACACTATGATGATAAGATGTCAGGCTCATTTTTTAAGAATCTAGACATAAAAAGTCCAGATATATCATTCGGTATAGGTTCTGGAACTCATGGCGAACAGACTGCAAATATAATTTTAAAATTTGAGAAAGTTTGTATAGAGTATGATCCTTCTTTGGTGTTAGTAGTAGGAGATGTTAACTCCACATTAGGATGTGCAATTGCTGCTGTCAAACTAAATATTCCAATTGCACATGTCGAGTCAGGGTTAAGGTCCTTTGATAAACAAATGCCAGAAGAAATTAATAGAGTAATTGTGGATAGGATATCTGATTATTTATTTGTTACAGAAAAAAGTGGAATGATTAATTTAAAAAATGAGGGTATTTCTTCAAAAAAAACCTTTTTCGTTGGTAATTGCATGATTGATTCACTAGTCAAAATTTTGCCTAAAACAGAATCAGAAAAAGCATGGGAGAAATACGGTCTTAAAAGGAAACAATACATATTGGTTACCTTTCATAGACCCTCCAATGTGGATAACAAAGAAAAATTAAAAAAAATTATCAATGTTATTAATTCTATTGGAGATAAATATGATATAGTATTCCCAGTACACCCTAGAACATTAAAATTAATTAATGACTTAAAAATTAAATTTAATAAAAGTGTGAAATTGTTAGAACCTTTACCATACGATAAATTTTTAGGTATAATGTCCCAATCATTAATGGTCATAACTGACAGCGGTGGCATTCAAGAAGAAACTACTTACTTAAAAATAAAGTGTCTTACTGTGAGAGAGAATACAGAAAGGCCGGTAACTATAGATGTGGGAACAAACAGGCTACTAAATTTAGAGGACCCTAATATTATTAATATAATAATTGGTTACATTGCAAATGATTATGAAAAAGAAGCAAAAATCCCTGATTTTTGGGATGGAAATGCAGCAGAAAGAATAATAGATATAATCAATGAAAAAATAATCAATGATAAACCTAATTAGTATAACAATATTGTTTTCAAGTATTTGTTTTTCCCAAAACATTTATAAAGATTCTAGAGAAGAAAAATTATTTAAATTTAATTTTTTTACGGATCATTCCTTGCAGGATTTTTCCCTATCAAATAATCCAACATGGTCAGATTTCTATCTTAATTTTAATGCAAATAGTTTATCGAATAGTGATAAAGTTAGGTTTGGTATATCAACAAAAAATTATAATTATAGTTTATACACATACCAATTAGTTAATTTTTCAAAAAATATTTACTCGTTTCTTCACGCTAGATTAGTTTCAAATATTTCTGAATTTGAAAATTTTAATGGATTACCTAAGAGTGTAAAAAGATTTGGTTTTGAATCTGGAGAAGTGATTCAATCTGGTTTAGGTTACAAGAATGATTGGTTAATGCTACAATATGGGAGAGGTACTCAAAATTGGGGTGCAGGAGATGATATTGTTCTTTCAATTAGTAATTCATCTCCTTCTTTTGACCATTTTATTTTAAACCTAAAAAAAAATAATTATAGTTTTCGATTTATCCACGGATTTTTAGAAAATATTGAAAACCACAATAGATACATCACCGGGAAAATTGTTGAATATTATAACCGAAATAATTTCAGATTTTCGTTATCTGAGGTAATTATTTATTCAGGAATAAATCGTGGTTTTGATTTGAGTTATTTAAATCCAGTATCAAGTCATTTAGAGATAGAATTTAATGAAAATGGTAATATTCCTGGTTCTGATTTAGGTAACGCAATTTGGACTTTTTCACTTGATTACCAAATTAATAAAGAGTTTAGATTGTTTTTAAATCTATTGATAGATGAACTTACTATCGATCAATCAGAAAGAAACCGTAACAAGGCTAATGGTTTAGCATCATCCTTTAAAATTATCTTTAACCCCAAAAGATATGAATCTTTGTACTTTTCGTTTTCCTATGTTGGAGTAGGTACAAAAACATTTAGGCACCGTTCAGGATATGGGCATGGCTTTAACAATTTTGTATACCGAAACAAACCTTTAGGGTGGAAAAATGGCAGTGATTCACAATTTTTTGAATTTAAAATAAATCACAAAATTAATAGTAGGGTTTTAAATCAAATCAGTTTCAGCCTTTTAGAAATTGGAGAGGAAACCATTACGGGTGAAATATATGAACCATATCAAGATTATTTAGTTTCTAGTTTTCCGAGTGGCGATATAAAAAGGTCATTTGGTTGTAATATTTCAAGTGATTATTTCGTTAGAGAAAATTTGTCATATAATCTTGAGCTAGATTTTTATAACATAAACAGTAACAGTGAAACTTCTATCTACTTTAACATAGATTATTACTTTAATGAAAAATCATAGATAGAAATTATAATGTTATTCATTTGTATTTTGTAAAATTATATACTTTCTAAGTTGATTTTTCCAGGTTTGAAAATTATATAAATCACTTTATAATAAAGTCCGAGTAATTAAAAATTTTATAATTAATTCAGACTATATATGTTTTCAATTATATCATTATTGATATATTCTCTTTCAAATCCTTCTCTTTTTTTTAATATATTATCTTTAATTAAATTTATATTCTTTGAATTAATTTGTTTCAAAGTAATTTTAATCTCTTCTAAACTATTAGGGCAAGACCATCCGAAATCATATTTTTTAACTAACATTTCCATATCTATATTCCCCATATTAAAAATCGGTAAGCAAGCTCCTATATAATCAAAAAATTTATTAGCAAGTAAAGGCGATATAATTGGAGATATACCAACTTGCATCCCATCTAAATAAGTACTCATTTTGGGAGGATCTATTTTTCCTGTAAATGTAACATTTAATATATTTTTTTTTCTAATTAAATCCATTACTTCATTATATCTTTGGCCGTTGCCGTTTTCACCAATGATGGTTAGGTGATACTTTGGATCATTTGCAATTGACTCAATAAATGGAGAAACATCTATTTGATATTGTAGAACTGCTACTAAAACAAAATTTATTTTTGGGTAATTTTCCTTTTTTTCATTTATGGATTTCCATCTTTTCCTCTCATAGCCCAAGGGGCTAAATATTTTTTTATTCTCTCCATAATATCTTTTTATCCAATCAGTATATGATGGAGAAGTAAATAGAAACATATCGTAATATTTTACTGAATTATATAAATAAATGTTACAATAGGCTTGAAAAGTTTTGTATAAAAATTTGTTGTTTATTACTAATGCATCTGGCCATACATCACTAACATCTAGAACAATCTTACATTTTTTAATTCTTTTTATTAGGCTAATAATATATATCAATTCCACAGGCCTTGATGGGATTAAAATAATATCATTCTCTTTCACTCTATTCGTTAGGAAAAAAAAAGTTTTTACTGTAAATAATATATTTGAAAGAATTCTTCGAACTGATATATTTTTGAAATAGCCTAAGCATTTAAATATTATCAATTTATAGTCTAATTTTTTGCTTTCTCCGTATATCACTTCTTGTTTAAAAAATTCCTTTTCAGCATGATAAAAATCTCCCGAAATATATGTCACCTCACCATTTTTTGAAGTAATTGCGGTGGCTAAACTTGGGTGTCGATTACCGTGCTTTGTTAGCACTGATTCTGTAAGACTAATTATATAAAACATAGATAACTAAATTAGCTCAATTATAAGATTTTTTTTAGAAATAATTAAATTTATTGGCATAAAAATTTTTTAGTAAATGTAAATTTGTAATACAAATACATAAGAGTATGTTTACATATAATGATTAAATTTTATGTCTTTTAGAATGATTTAAATTTATTCAAGCTAATCTAATTTGAAATAATAAAAGTGAATAATAGTACATCCATAAAATTAATATCTCATGCTTCTGTTATAATTAGTACTTCAGATTGTAAAATTTTAACTGATCCTTGGTTTTTTGGTAAAGCGTTCAATAATTCATGGTCCTTATATCCAGAATCGTCATGGGATAATCATTATCTTGAGGAAATTACCCACATCTGGATATCACATGAACATCCTGATCACTTTAATATACCAACTTTAAAATCTTTGCCGGAAAGTTTTAAAAAAAGAGTAAAAGTTATTTATCAAAGAAATAATTCAGATAAAATTCCAAATGCTATCAAAGGATTTCTTGGGTTTCATAACGTGATATTAATTGAAAATAATATCTTTTTTGATCTAACTGATGAAACAACTATTATGATTTCTCAAATTGGATTTGTGCCTGATTCTATTCTTATGGTAAAAAATGGTAATTACACAATTTTAAATGTTAATGATAGTGAAATAAATGAAAAAGATTGTAAAAAACTGAAAAATAAAATTGGAAAGATAGATGTTGTTTTAAACCAGTTTTCTATTGCAGGGTACCGCGGTAAATGGAACTACAGGCAAAGGTTAAAAAAATATGCAAAGTCAATTTTAGATAACATTGTTGAAAATCATAAAAATTTAGATACAGAAGTCACTATACCATTTGCTAGTCTAATGTATTTTTCTGACAAAGATAATATGTTTATTAATAAGTTTACCAATAAACTGGACATGGTTAAATCTAGGTTTGACGAGGAAGGTCTATGTATGAATGTTCTTTACCCTGGTGATACTTATGTATTAGGAAATAATTATAATTCTGATCATGCTGTTGAAAAATATAAAGTAGATTACAAAAATTTGGTGAACCAAGAATTCAGAGTTCCAGAAGTTATAAAGCTTGATGAAATAAAAAATAATTTTTTAAAAAGGCATAAACATTTAATTAAATATTTTCCTAGATGGTTAATCAAAAGATGTCAGCCAATAAAATTTTTAGTTACAGACATAAATAAAACGGTGAGGCTTAGCTACAGTGATGGTGAATTTGAAGAAATTTTTTCTGATAAATTTGATATATCAATAGGTTCTGAAGCTTTAAATTTTAGTTTTTCTCAAACGTGGGGTATAAGCACGGTTGCTGTTGGAGGAAAATATTTAGTCAAAAACAAATGGGAAGTTTGGAAATGGTATAAAATAATCTCATCTTTAGATAATGCTGAATTTTATTTAAAACCAAAATTTTTATTTTCTATAAAAAATTTTAATTATCTTAGGAGTAGATATTCTGGGTTACTTAATCAAATCATTTATAAAATTAGGCGCATGAAGACGTGAGATTTCAAATTGATTTAGACCATTATTTCCCATACATGTCCTATAATTCAAAAAACATTTATAAATATACTATTAACTCATATAAAGTGTAATGAAAGCGCTGACAACTATCTTAAAAAATGGCGAAATAAAAATTATTGATGTCCCATCACCGCAACTGAATGCAGGTTCTATTTTAGTGAAAAATCATTATTCTTTAATTAGTGCTGGTACTGAGTCCTCGACTTTATCCGCATCAAAAAAAAGTTATTTGGGAAAAGCAAAAGCAAGGCCTGATCAATTTGCAAAGGTTATTAGTAGCTTGAAAACTCAGGGCCCAATTTCTACTTATCGAAACGTAATGAAAAAACTTGAGGCATACTCCCCTATGGGGTATAGTTCTTCTGGGGAGGTAATTGAAGTTGGATCTAATGTTGATGATTTCATGGTAGGAGACTATGTTGCTTGCAGCGGGGTTGGGTATGCAAATCATGCTGAAATAGTATCCGTGCCAAAAAATTTATGTGTTAAACTTAATTCCAAAGCAAATTTAATTGATGCTTCATATAATTCTTTGGGTGGTATTGCTTTACAAGCTGTTAGACAAGCAGATCTTAAATTAGGAGAGACTTGCGCAGTGATAGGTTTAGGTCTAGTAGGACAATTAACTTGCAGGTTGCTTAAAGCAAATGGGATTAATGTAATTGGTATAGACATTAGTGATTTTGCTGTGAATTTTTCTAAACAAAATTCAGTTGACTTAGCTTTAAAAAGAAATGATGATTCTTTACTTTTAAACATTAGCAATGCGACAGACTCTGTGGGAGTAGATGGAGTAATAATAGCAGCTAGTAGTAACAGTTTAGACCCAATTAATTTAGCGGGTAAAATAAGTCGAATAAGAGGGAAAGTGATTATTCTAGGCGATGTTCCTACCGGCTTTGACAGAGATTCTTTTTATCAAAAAGAACTAGCTCTTAAAATGTCATGCTCATATGGCCCTGGCAGGTATGATTCTAACTATGAAGAAAAAGGTGTTGATTATCCGGTGGGATATGTTCGGTGGACTGAAAAAAGAAATATGAGTGCTTTTCAAAAATTTTTAATTAATGAAAAAATTAGTATTAAAAATTTAACCACAAAGGTTTTTGATTTTAAAAATTATCAAGATGCATACGATTTATTGTTATCTGATGATAAAGATTATTTTGGTTTAGTATTAAAATACGACTTTGCAAAAGTTGATAAAAAAAATACTTATCAACTATTTTCAAAAGGTAAAGAATCAAAAATAAATATCGGAATGATAGGAGCTGGTAATTATGCTCAAAGTTTTATTCTTCCTTTTATACCTGATAATAAAGATGTAACTAAGAGTGTGATTATAACAAACAATGGCACAACATCTAAAAAAGTTGCCGAAAGATATGGTTTTGAATCTTACACCGGCGATATTGCTTCAGTTTTCAAAAATGATAAAATAAATTTTGTGTTTATTTTATCACGGCATGATTCACATGCAAAGTTCTTAATAAAATCTTTGCAAATGGATAAAAATGTATACTGCGAAAAGCCATTATGCTTAACTGAGATAGAGCTTAATGAAATTGTAAAAAACATTGGGAAAAAGAAATTGTATATTGGATATAATCGTAGGTTCGCTGCTATGTCAAGATACATTAAATCTTATCTGAACCCAAACCCAGCTATAATGTTTTGTCGTATTAACTCAGGGCCTGACTTTACATGGGCCTCGGGTGCGGAAAATGGAGGAAAGATAATTGGAGAAATATGCCACTTTGTAGATTTATTTACTTTTTTTAATGGTGGTACTCCTAAATCAGTTTCTGCTAAAAAGATAATAAATAGTGATGAAAAGTATACTAATGTAAGTATTACTATAAGTTATGATAATGGATCCCTTGGTACTATCCTATATACTTCGATGGGGTCAATTAAATTAGGAAAGGAATACTATGAAATCCATCAAGATGGTATTTCTTACGTAATTAATGATTTTAAGGAGTGTAAAATTATAAAAGAAAATAAAATCATATCCGATAAAAAATTCATACAAGATAAAGGTCAAAAAGAAATGATGAATTCTATATTTAAAAATATGTTTGAGGAGGGTGATCTAATTGATTTAAATGAAATTATTTCAACTTCCAAAACTACTTTTGCTATTGAAAAATCAATAAAATCAAATGGAAGCAGTATATCCATTTAGAAAATTGCAATGTTGAAAAATAAACCAGAATCAATACCATTAACACTAATGTCATTAAATAAATGAAGCTGTTAATTACTGGTGCAGGAGGATTTATTGGTTCAAGTTTAATGAAACCAATGTCAAAAATTGGTGAAATATTTACAATTGGAAGAGAAAAGGGTAAGTTCAAAAATCATTGTAAAATTAATTTTAATAATCAAGATGAAATAGAAAACTATTTTTCCTCTGCTCCTAAGTTTGATGCCCTTGTTTATTTCATAGGGTTAGCGCATAATAAAGGGAATAAAAATAATCTTGACGAACATATTTTTGTAAATCAAACCATTCTCGAGAGAATAGTACGGTCGTTGAAAAAACATCAAAACAACAACTACCTTAAAATAGTATTTTCTAGTACTATTTCAGTATATGGTGAGCAATATGGAAAAAAGATTTACGATGAGGGTCAATTACTTGCACCCTGCAGTCCATATGCAATTTCAAAAAAAAGTGCTGAGGATTTTTTATTGAAGTATCATAGAAGTAATTCTTGGATTCTCAGATATGCACCAGTTTATGGTGAAAAATTTATGTTAAATATAAATCGAAGAACTAAAGTTGGTAATTTTTTTTTTAAAATTGGAAATGGAAAATCAAGATTATCTTTGTGCAACGTGCAAAATATAGAAATTTCTATTTTATCAATTTTAAAGGATGAAATTCCTAATGGAGTATATAATATTTCAGATTATAAAATTTATAATTATAACGATTTGCTGAATGTGCAAAAAGCAAAAAATCTAATCAGATTTCCAACATTTTTTGTATACATCCTTTATTTGATATTTAAAATTTTTAAAATTAATTCATTAAGAGAAAATTCCATCAAGCTATTAACGGATAATATTTATCCCTCTAGTAAATTAAATGAATACATATCCACAGATAAGGATTTAAGTTGTATTACAACATAGTTAGCCGATTTATAGCCCTGTGTTTACTTTTAGTAATGCTTCCATTTTTTTTTATTTTATCTATTGTAATTTTTTTGTCTGATGGATTACCTATTTTTTATTTTCAAAAGAGAGTAGGATATAACAATTCATATTTTCAATTGATTAAATTTAGAACAATGAAAAATGGTACTCCGAATGTGGCAACGCACTTAGTAAAAAATCCAGAAAAGCATTATATCAAATTTGGAAAGCTCATTAGAAAATTGAGTCTTGATGAGATTCCTCAATTGTTAAATATTATATTCGGGGATATGATATTTGTTGGTCCTAGACCAGCACTTTATAATCAATATGATCTTATTGAATTACGAAATAAATATGAAATACATGATTTATTTCCAGGTATAACTGGATGGGCTCAAGTAAATGGCAGAGATGAATTATCTATTATTAAAAAAGTCGAATTAGATTTATTTTACAAAAATGAAAAATCA
>MDSZ01232144.1_pt1 | contig 27489 bp, 22 predicted proteins | sample 811201 | NCBI WGS metagenome assembly MDSZ01 (sample SAMN05326647, study PRJNA326480) | marine metagenome | isolation source: seawater | place: Indian Ocean: North | collected 2010 | reverse complement strand
TAAGTGCAATAGCACTAGCTTGTGGACAAGATTGGCGCGCAATTGAGGCAGGATGCCATGCATGGGCTAGTTACAATAATTCAGGAAGTTATACTTCAATGACTCATTGGAATAAAGATGCAAATGGAAACCTAACTGGCACTATAGAAGTCCCTCTCGCCGTAGGAATTGTTGGAGGGGCATCAAAAGTACATCCTGCTGCAAAAGCAAACCTTTCGATACTAGGCGTAGAGAGTGCGGTTGAACTTGCCGGAATAATGGCCTCAGCAGGGCTTGCTCAAAACCTGGGAGCGATGAGAGCTTTGGCAACTAAGGGTATACAAGCAGGACACATGAGACTTCATGTCAAAAATATGGCAGTGAGCGCAGGAGCATTGGATAGCGAAATTGAACTTGTTGCAAATCGCGTAATAAATAGTAACAACCCAATTACACAACAAATGGTTAAAGATGTCTTAGAAGATATTAGGAAATGATTATTCTTCACTAAAATCTAAGGTCGTTTGGATTCCATCATGTGAATCTGCCTCATCTCTTAATGCGAGTTTGCTATCCATGCCATCCATAATTCCACTGCTCAATACCATTTCCCTGAACCAAGCTTTAACCTTCTTCCTGTCCGTATGGGGGCAACCAAATACTTCAGAAAACCTACGCGTAGTAGTTAATCTTCGAGTGTTACCATCTCTTCTGCGTTGTATTAGTCCTGCTTGAGCAAGTTCGCGGATATGATCATATGCCCTTTGACCTAATAACTCCACTAATCGCGATTGAGGCATTGGTTGATGATATGCTATTAGTGATGCGGCTTTCAGTAATTTTTGAGGCAATTCTGATTTTGTCTCTTTTGGTAGTAAACTAGCAATTGCCGGTTTGACTTCCATAGCCCACCTTTCTCCAATCTCTACGATTTGTAAACCACCTCCTCTCCTTCTTTTCAAAGTAGATTGTAATGTCAAAATAGATTCATTGATTTCATCTAATTCATAACCTAGAGTCTCGGATAATTCATCAAGTGAAAGAGACTTGCCTGCGCTAAAAAGTGTTGCTTCCAGTAATGTTTCCAATGGTATTTCAGACATAGCAAATCACCTCACTCAACTAGCCAATCTTCAGGATTTTCAGACTCTTCTAAACGTTTTATTTCTTCTTCTGCAGCGATTCTTGCCCTTTCTGCCAAACGTGCAGCATGCCTCATTGATTCTGTTTCATCATCCATTATTGCAATACTATCTTCTTCAACCAATGCTTTACCGAGTTTTATTACTTCTTCAAACGATTCTGCATTTGGCCATTTGTCTTCAAGCATTATTGGATCTTCAGGTCCTTCTTGACTAACTAGTGCATATCCTCTATGTGTAAGAAACAAGCCTGCAACAAAAGAAGTTATTTTGGACTCCAAATCATAACCTTCTGGTATTGAACCGTATCTTTGAATAAGATTTTCTTCTAATTCTAAAGTAACTTCAGAAACAGGAACAATCGGTGTGCCGTGCCTTTTTGTCACTGTCCTCATTGCATCCCAGCACCTTCTTATATCGGCTTCTAAATCTTCATTATGAACTCTAGAGCCTACATTTGCTAGCATGTTTTTTAATTCCTCTGCGTGTAATTTACGATTTTCTTCTTTCGCCTTAAGAATCTCGGCCTCATCACATGCATCCTTTAGTGCAGACAATAGTTCCCCAAGAGTCGACGGCCTCCCCTCATCTCTACGAATTCTTTCATCGAATAAAGACGGTAAAACGGAATCTGCAGACCCCTCAAGTACGCTAGTCGTAAAGATAAATTCATCATCATCGTATTCAGACTCCCACCCGAAGTCCATGAAATCCAAATCATCATCCATATCTATTGCAGTAACCCGATCAAACAAATTTTCAGCTTGTGAATTAAGTACTTCCCATGACATTCTAATCAATCGACCACAGGCAGGGAGGTCAAGTGATGCTGCTTCTTTGCGCACACGCTGAGTAAATATTTTCAAAAATGCAGAGATATTGATATTCCAAGGGTCCATTCCCTCTTCGCGAACTAAAGACATTACTAGAGCAACTGAACGATCAAATGGATCAGACAAAACTTGGTGTTCTGCGCTGTCCTCTTGTGCTATCGAAAGTATGCGGTCTGCATATCTTTCAGCCTCAGAAGCATCTTCTTCACGCCTCATAAGTTGATCCATGATATCCTGTCGAAGGAACCAGGTATCGAGTACTGCTTGTTGCATAATCAAGCCTCCTTTTCAGCCTCTTCTTCTATTTGCTCACTCTCTTCTAACAATTCACTGACTATTGCTTGACGTTCTGCAATATCCTCGGACAACTCCTCAGCTCTTTCTGCAATTGCTGAGAATGAACCTTCTTCCGACTCATCATCACTAATGTGCTGAAGTAAACCACCAAGACTCTTTGGTGCCGCAAGTGGTTCAGGAACTTCTGGCATATTTTGGTCACTAATTCTTGCTTCTTCTATACGGGATGCCACTTTTTCTTGGGCATCTTTTGCCTCTTTTTCTGCTTTAGCACCTAGCGCAATTGCACGTTCCCTATCGAAATCTACAATTCTGCGTGAACACCCATCTCCTCCATGAGTAATTCCAATATGGTGATCTGCTAGTTCCAATGACACTTTTCTTAATGTCACCATAATGAATTGTGCGGCTTTACTTCTTGACCTACATTCATTTGCAATTAATTTTGAATTTGAAACATCCAAGTTTTGGTCCACTTCATCAAAGTAATAGAATGGGCTAGGATCGTAATCTTGAATTGCAAAAATCAATGCAAGGGAAGCCATTGATTTTTCTCCTCCCGACAATGCTTGTAACCTCGATTTGTTTGATTTACCGCGAGGCTGAGCCCACATGTCTAAACCTCCTTTGAATGGTTCATCCGGATTTTCCAAGAATAATTCACCTCTTCCACCATTCGAAAGACGCTTGTATACTTCCTTGAAATTTTTATTTACATCTTCAAGTGTTGAAGTTAGTCTTGATTTCCTTTGACCTTCAAGTTTTTGAGTAATGTCTACTAATTTCTTACGACGTTCTTGTAATGTTTTGAAATCTGATTTCATTTCATCTAATCTTTCTTTACATGCTGCATATTGCTCTATTGCTAGCATATTTACTGGTCCGAATTTATCTAACCGTCGTTGTAGATCTCTAGCTTTTCTTTCTGCGTCTCCGACGGTAGGCAAATCTATAGATTCGTCTGCTACTACGATATTTGCTTCAGCCATTTCAACTAATAAGTCTGCCAAAGATTGTTCTTTTATCGCTAAAGATCTTGATATTTCTTCAGCCATAGATCTTGAATTTATTGCTGATGTGGCCTTTTGAGAAGCCGCTGCTCTAAGTTCGGCTCTCTCATCAACAAGTTCTGTTCTTTCATTTTCCAGATCCTGATGTGCTTCAAGTAGAACTGCTCTTTCATCTTCCTTGACTTTCAGTATGGAAGTTTCTGATTCAATTGTCAATTTCCATTCTTTTACTGATTTTTCACGTCCTGCCATTGCAGCTTGTATATCATCTGCCCTTGTAGTCAAAGAGTCGAGTCTTTCTAATAACAAATCATTCTTATCTGAGCCACTTTGTATTACCAAATGTGCTTTAGTTGATTCTGCTTCTGCATTTAGTCGTAACTTTTGTGCTTCTAATAATCGAGTTTTGATTCCATCAGGGCTAGCGTCCTGTAAAGAAACAACTGCTTTGTCTCTTTCGGATTCAGCCTCAATTAAATTCCTATTAGCATCTTCTAGCAACACTAATTTTGCACTATGCTCAGATTCCAAATTTCCAAGTCTCTTTTCCAGTTGACTAGCAGCCCCTCTAGCCTTAGTCAACGCCTTGGAAGCAAGTTCTAATTCTGCTTTCCATTGTAGCAATTTAACTGAATGGTCATCTTCTGCCAATGAATTTATTTTCCCTCTGATTTCATTTTGCTTAGTACGGGCTTCTTGTAATGCTGCTGATACAGTTTCGGACATTAAGGAGAGTTTGTCTACTTCTGCGCTTAATTTCTCAACCTCGCTAGCGCCCTGTATCTTACCGCCAAAACCGATTTTCATCCTAGCTTTACTTCCTCCAACCATTGCCCCTCCGGGTTCTGTGATTTCTCCACCTAAAGTAACTAATCTCACTCCACCCATCAAACGTCTTGCGGTAGAAAGATTGTCAACAACAAGTGTATTTCTTAATGCATAGGCGACTGCTGCTTCTATCCTAGGATCATAATCCAATAATTCATGCGCGAAACCAATAACTCCTGGTTTTCTTGCAACCATTGCAGCTTTACCACTGGAACGATTTGTCTGCATTTTGTTTAGAGGCAGGAATGTAGCTCTTCCTGCATTCCGTGACTTTAGTAGCGCCATTGATTCTGCAGCAACTTGATCATTTTCAACAACTAATGAACTCATTCCCCCTCCTACTGCAGTAGCGAGTGCATCGCCATGCGCAGGGTCTTTTGGAGCACATAGTTCACTAATGGTTCCAATAACGCCTTTTAATTCGCCTCGATCTCTAGCCGCCATGACTGCTGCTGCGCCAGGAGTCATGCTATTATTCCCTGAACGCTTCTCCATCTCCATTCTAGAACTAACCAGAGATCTTTCTGCTTCTTGGAGTCGTTTTTGAACAATCGATGATTCTGCAATCAACCTTTCTTCTGCCTGTTGAGATGCTCTCAATTCATTTGCAAGTGCTGTGCGATCATTATCTGGGCTCAATTCTTCTAATTCTTCACCTTGTAACTCGAGGTCATCAAATGCCAACTGAGCATCTTCGACTTCTTCTTCTGCAGAGGAAAATTGTTCAGCAATCATCTCTATTTGATTGGAGGCTTTCTCGACTTCAATCCTTGCCAAATTAACGGCTTCCCTACAGGCTTCTAAATTGTCATTAGCTTTTGAGACTGCTCTGGAAAGTTTAGCGCTTTCAGTGCCGGAATTCTCTAACGATTCTTGTATTTCTTTTTCTACTGCTTCCGATTCTTCTAGTGCCTTTTTAGAATCTTCCAATAATTTCTTTGCCTCGGCTAATGAATCCTCATGTGATTTTAAATCAGATTTGGCTTTCAGTATCTCTTCTTCTAAGGAACTGAGGACTTCTAATTCTTCTTGCTGTAGAGAATTGGCTTCTCCTATTTTATCGCCACTAACTGCTATTGAAACTTGTAATTTTCTGATTTCTTCTAACAGACCGCCTGAGTCTCCTCCCATGGCATCAGAAATCTTTGTCTCTAATTCCCCAATCTTATCGTCGAGTGATAGAAGTTTCAATTCGGAGTCTTTCACTGCGGATTCTAGTTCTGATGCCTCGGCCAAGTAACGTGTCCTTTCATCGGCATGATGTTTTAATTCAGCTTTAGCGCTTCTATGCCGGGATTGTTGTAATACAACATTGGCAGTATCAAATTCTTCTTTCGCATCTTTGGCTCTTTCTGCAGCGGCTTTCTCTTTTTCTAATGTCTTAAGCCTGGCCTTTTGCTCTTCTTCAACTAAAGAAATTCTATCAATATAATCTTCAACTTGGTTGCGTTGCCTTTCTGCCTTCTTTATTTCATCATCATATGAAGTTACTCCGGCAACCGAATCCAAAACTTTTCTACGTTCCATAGCAGTCATGCTAGAAAGACGAGTGACGTCACCTTGCAATACAATATTGTAACCATCAGGCCGGGCATTTGCTTGTCCCAAAATCCTATGGAATGCCTTTTGGCCACTTTCTTCACCGTTTAGCAGATAGGATGAAACTGTGTTGCCTCCTTTCGTCAAACGTACAGATCTTGTCATCCTAACTTCGTCAGAATCAACTGGAAGACGTCTACGTCCATTACTTAGTTTAGCATTCGCAAAAACTAGTGTTACTTTCGCATTTCTCGCAGGACGGTTTGATTTTCCCCCATTGAAAATCAAATCTTTTGAATTCTGTGCACGCAATACTTTCGCAGATCTTGCGCCTAATACAAATTGAACTGCATCTCCACAATTGGATTTACCTGAGCCGTTCGGACCTGTGATAGCAGTAAATCCTCTGTCAAATGGAATAACAGCTTCTCCTTTAAACGATTTAAAATTCTCAACTTCCAATGCCTTGAGATACATCCCTTTCCCCTCACAATCGAAGTGCTGTGACCTCAACCTAAAGTGGGAGCGAGTCCCGAGGGGTTTTGAAGGTTCCTTTCCCCGCGCTCGCGAGAGTGCGTTTTTAGTACCCTAGATAATTTGCCGGTAATCACCTAATTTACAGAACCAGTATTGCCGCAATTAGAACACCCTGCACCATTACAAAGATGACACATACGTGCCACTAGCATCCCTTTTTCTTGCCTCAGACCTGATTCAAACGAATCTTCATGCTGTGACAAACCTTGTGTTTTCCATAGCTCGCCTATAGTATTGTAATTTGATTTCACTTTACGAGTGCGATTCAAATGCCCAAGATTTCCTCCTTGTGTGTAAACTTGATCCATTTGCAAATAACTTCTATCTCTTTTTTTGTCAGGAGAATCTTCCAAATCGTCATAGATATACTTCGGTCCTCTAATCAAAAATATGCCAAGAGCGAAAATACCAATCTGTACAGCTATAGTTGGTGCTGGAAAAGGCAATAATTCAGCGACATCTGAACTGCTAGGACCTGGGAGTCCATCATATCTGTCAGCAACAGCAACCAAACACAGTAAAATTCCTGTCACCATAGCGCCTCTCCTAATTCTTTTAGCCCATTTACCTCTACGCGGCCAACGCAATTTGGAAGCAAACAATATGAGCAACCCCTCGCCAACAAAAAGCAAATCAGGCCCCTCCCATGTCCCTAGTGGACTTACACAAGTGGACATCCTGCCTTCATCCAAGTCTGTTTGTATCTCTTCGGCAGTACAGCCTGCATCTGCAACTTTAGTAATAATCAATTTTTGTGGAGGATTTAATGGCATCAATGCTCCAAATTCCACATTAGCAACGGTTACGGCAATCATTGCGAGACCAATCAATGTTGCAACCTTGCGCCTTAACCCCATAATCACGCTTAATGAGACTTACTCCTTGTAAGTGTCGGACTAGCATAGGGGGCATGTTTGAATCATAGCACTTTTCCGACAAACCGTTAGGGATGCCAAAAGTTGTAGTTGTTGGGAGTGGTATTGCCGGTTTATTTGCAAGTTTAAAACTAGCAAATTCAAGCAACGATGTCACTATAGTAACAAAACAGCGACCTAAAGATTCTTCCACAAATTGGGCTCAAGGCGGCATTGCTGGGATTCTTGACAAAACTAATGGCAAAGCAATGGAGTCTCACATCTCAGATACAATCGCAAGTGGAGATGGATTGTGTAACGAAGAAATAGTTCGTTTAGTTGTTGAAGAAGCTGGTGACAGAATAAGGGATTTACTTTCAATAGGCGTAGAATTTGAAAAAGAAGGGGGCGAATTTCATCTTGTAAGAGAAGGAGGACACTCTGAAAGAAGAATTTTACACGCAAAAGATGCCACTGGCAAAGAAATAGAAAGGGCTCTTAATGAAGCTGTTAATTGTCATCCAAATATTACTATGCGCCCTCACACCTTAGCAGTTGATTTGATTCAAAAGACACATGGTAAACCGGAAGATGGAATCAAAGGAATCTGGTGCCTGAATCTTGATTCGTCTACAATGGAGTCGATTCCGGCAGATGCAATCTTAATTGCAACTGGAGGCTGTGGCCAATTGTGGGAGAAAACTACCAATCCGAGTGTTGCTAGTGGAGATGGAATGGCAATGGCACATAGGGCTGGAGCTGTCGTAAAGGACATGGCATTTATTCAATTTCATCCCACTGCATTAATGGTTCAAGGCGATCGCCCATTTTTGATTACAGAAGCATTGAGAGGAGAGGGGGGAGTCCTGTTAGACTCCAAAGGTTTAGAAAAATATAGAATAAGTGACGAAAAGCCTGATTCATTCTCATTTACCTATGATTTCTCCAATGAAGGAAGCCTTGCAACAAGAGACATAGTTGCAAGGGCTTGTGATCAAGCAATGAAAAGGGAAGGCAGTAATCAAGTTTGGTTAATTACTGATCATCTAGATCAAAATATATTGCATTCAGAGTTTCCAAATATAGAAAATAGATTAAATCGCCATAATCTATCCTTAGGTAGAGACCCTTTACCGGTTGCACCCGCAGCCCATTACATGGTAGGGGGGCTTGAAGTTGATGAAAATGGTAGAGTTTTTACTAACAAGGGGAAAACTATTCCAGGATTATACGCAATTGGTGAAGTTGCTTGCACCGGCATGCATGGGGCAAATAGATTGGCATCCAATAGCCTATTGGAGGCAGTTGTTTTTGCTGAAAGAGCTGCATCACATTGGAATAATAATTCAATAGAAATAGAACTAGAAATACCAGATTGGAGAGCAGATGGAATGTCAATACTGCAAGAACACTCGCCCCTAGTACGAGATTTAGAGACTTTGAAGAAAACTATGACTGATGATGTAGGAATTGTCCGTAGTTTTCAGAGATTAAACCGTGCAAAAAGAATGTTAAATCTACTATCGGATGAAATTAATCTAATTTGGAACAAAAGTATACCTACCCGTGAATTAGTCGAATTGAGAAACTTAGCACTAGTAGCATCACTAATTATTGAAGATTCTTTATCACGCAAGGAAAATAAAGGGCTGCACTACAATAAAGATCTTATCTGAGCGCATTAATTTGCGATAAAAGCAAAGCGTTTAGAGGCGTAGGTATCCCATATCTTTCACCTCTTCTAACTACTTCCCCGCATAGCATTTCAATCTCGGTCTCTCTGCCAGCTTTTACATCTTGAAGCATTGAGCATTTATTGTTTGAAGTAGCAACAAGAACAGAATGTAATTTGTCAATTAATTCTTGATCATCTGATATCTTTACTCCTTCTGTTCTCGCAACTACTGCGGCTTCAAGCATTGTAGATTCGGATTGAGATAATAACTCACTCTCAAGTAAACCTCCGTTACTTATCCCACAGATAGCTGCTAGAGGGTTTATCGCCACATTGAGCAAAACTTTTTCCCAAATCGACCTATTCAAATCATCTGTAAAGATGGCCCCGAGTTCGCTCAACAATTCGACAAAAACTTCCGCACATCTGCCTCCAATAATCAATTCACCGCGTCCCGCCCAATTGATTTCTCCAAAACCAGAACGAAATACAGCGTTAGTAGTGGTGCCACCTGCAATCCGGTGCGGACCTATCTCATTCTCTAATATCTCCAAATTGCCAAGTCCATTTTGTAAAGAAAGTACAGGGCCGTTACAAACAAAATTTGCTACTTTAGAAAGTTCGAATGTATCTTTGGATTTACAAGTAATTATTGCAACGTCACACCAATTCTCTAATTCTGGAACAAGTCCGACTTCATCTAAACTTACAATCCAATCATCCCCATCTACCTGATAATCCCATTCTCCAGTTATTCTGAGCCCTTTTGTTGCAAGAACTGCACCGTGATCACCTCTGGAATGTAACAATAACTCATGACCAGCATCAACCAATTTGGCAGAAACTAATCCACCAATTGAACCTGCACCTAAAACGCCTACTCGCATCATCAAACCTCATGATTAACTAAATGCAATACAATTTCATCATCATCAAGCTCCAACCAAGAGTATGAAATTCCTGAATTAGGAGGTTCTGCTTCTACTTTATTTATTTCTCCGGACATCAAAGTAATTTCATTTGACACATTCCATTGATCCACCCCATTTCCGCCAAACTCTATTCGTAATTGAAGATCAATTGACATTCTATTTTCTATCTCGATAAAACCTCTAGAAAAGTCAACACTACCTAACCAAAATAGATCGCTAGAATTTTCATTTTCAGTTAATGATAGTGAAGGGCCTCTAATTACATTGTAGATTTTTGAATCCCAAGAGTTCTGGCAAATCAATAAAGGAGATGCTGGTGACTTAAACAGCATAGAATTGTTACCCAAAATCGGCATTATCCCTGTACTTTTGACTGAAAGGTCCCAAATCCAATCTCCTTCATCTGGCCTCAATTGTGGCGATGGAGTTCCTAATTCATTACAATCTTGATCAACTTTAGTCGTAACTATTTCAACTTCTGAAAATAGCTTATGTGATGAATCTAACATAACACCTTCATCAGGTATTACCACGACATTTGGAGAGATCTGATTGATTGAAAAATTAGTTCCATTAAACGAAAATGTTCTCTGACTAACCCATGACATATTATCTCCTGACAGCCCCTCAATACAAACCATATTTTCACCTACAAATTTCCATCTGGATCCTTCTGTCAAATCATCAAATGATAAATTTTCGATAACATAATTATGCTCCAATGAAATACATGAGGAAGGATCAGATAGATCTCCATTGAAATCCCATGATCCTATAGGATATACTGGAACATCAGGAATTATTTCACTTACATAATTTTGATTATTTATCACCCAAATAAGTGAATCGTGCGTTGGTAATGCCTCAATTCCCCATTTTATATGAAATGATATAAACAAGTCATCTTTTGGAGAAATTTTCCCATTACAGCCATTATTGTAAACTGAACCAATACAATCAATTTCTACTACTTCGAATAGAGATCTACTATCTCCCATAAATGATATATTGTATTCCTGTTCATCTAGTGAGGGATTACTTACAACAAGTGTATGGTTGGCCCATAAACTTTCCATTTTTATCGTAGATTCAGAAAATTCAATTTTTATAGATTCGTCCCAATCATCAACACTTTCAAAGGGGATTTGTGCAGGTAAAACAAACATAAATGCAAGGAAAAGTGTAAGACTTATTTTCCTATGTTCTTTGTCTCCCAATTCTTTAGAATCATCCAATATTAATGGCAAAGTTGGATCTGACCCATGTATTAACAAATTGATTGCACAAATTAGTACAACAGGCATCCAAATATTCCATCCGGAAAACGCACCAAATAAAAATCCGAATAATACGATTACCATAAGCAACATAGTCTGGCTAGAGCCTGATCTGGCTTCGTACATCCCCATTCGAGAAATCAAAATTCTACCTCCTGGGAATGTTGGAATTGGGAGTAATGATATCCAACCTAAAAACATCAATGTGCTACCCGCACGCGTGAATGGATGAGCCCATGATGTTTTCAAGACTAATTCATCTACGCCCAAGTATGATAATCCTCCAATGTTCAAAAATAATGGCAATTCTAATGCTAATGGCGCCGAAATTAATGTCACATAGTCTGGAGTTAGTTGTATTCCACATATAGTGAATATTAATCCACAAATTACCAGAACTAATGGTGCTGAGAGAGCGGTATGTCCTAATGCCGAACGATTAGGCCATAATCTAGTATCACTACGAGGTAATGATGCAAATCCAAACAAACCAAATGGCCACCAAATAAATACCGGCCCTGGCAATGGAACCAAATGTGGAACATTTACACCATATTTTGCAGCTACAAATTTCTGTGCAAATGATGCTATAATCAAAGATGAAAAAATCGGAACTGTATATCCAATTAAAGCATCAATAGTAGTATTATCAACAAACCAACCACCCTCGGGAGTTCCAGATGAAATCCACTTTTCACCAGCATAAAGTGTTGTCAACAAAGCCAATGAATACATTACAAATGGAAATGAGGCTCGAGGCCATTGATTGACAGGCTCTCTTATGATTTGAATAACCCATGGATCTCCCGGAGTAAGGCGTAATTGACGTCCATGTTTAGACATATGAATATTTATTGTCTCAATTACTTCATGTATATCTTCATCTTCAAACGAAGTAACTGAATAGGTAGGAATTTTTCCACCCATGTCCTCAAGAACATGTAGATATCTAACCAAAATACGTTCAAACAATTCATTTTCATTCCAAGATTTAGGATGGGCACTTAATTGCTCTATGTCAGACATCTAGACCCTCCTACTGGACAGTGGGTTACACTCAACCTCAATGAATGAATCCCTTCAAGGTTAGAGTATCTACTTATTCTTGAATCTCTTTAGTCGGAATGTTTCTTCTCTTTCCATCTCTTCAAGTCTTAACTGAATGAATACTCTGGCTTCCTCAAGTTCAGGAATTACTTTGAATTCTAGAGCATTTACACGCCTCTTTGTAGCTTCAATTTCCGCAAGTAAACGTTTCAATGTTGCTTCCATTTCTGCTGCAGTGACTATTTTTTCAATCAAATCGCCAAAAGAATCACCTGCTTCATCGATATATGGTGAAGAACCAGTAAAACCAATTGCTCTTTCACCGAATGCTTGTTTCAAATTTGTACCTGAAACAGAAGGAACAACTACTCCCATTATGTTTCTTCTTTCGACTTCAACTTCGGGGCATGCTGAATTTGCGATAGCAGCAGATCTAACTTTAAGGCCACCTTCAATTGAATTTGCAAGATCGATTCTTGCTTTTGCAATTCTATATGCCTGGGTTAAATCTTTCTTGGCTTCTATCATATCAGATAACAAAGTACGAAATTCATGGAAAAGTCCATCTCTCTTCATCTTCAATAATTTGTAACCATTCTTGGTCTGTTTAATCCTACGTTTGAGGTTAATCAATTCACTGCGTGTTGGTTTTATATCCAGTGCCATTCGATTTACCTCCTATTTTATTTAAATTCAAAAATTAATCTTTATTTTCGGGGTGATACTTTTCAATCCATTTTTGGTCCAAACGGACTAGATATTTCGTATCAATATCACTCATCAAATTCCAACAAAGATCTAAGGTTTCATCTATTGTTCGATCTTCATCTCTTGATTGACGTAAGAATTTGTCTTCAAACACTCCTGAGAAATCAAGAAGTTGTTTGTCACGTTCATTCAATGCATCTTCACCAACAATTGCAACCAGTCCACGCAATTCACGTCCTTGCGCATATGCAGCATACATCTGGTCAGATACTGATTTATGATCTTCACGAGTGGTCTTCTCACCAATACATGAACCCATCAATCTAGAAAGAGACGGTAATACATTGATTGGTGGATAAATTCCCGCTTGATGTAATTCACGTGAAATAACAATCTGACCTTCAGTAATATATCCTGACAAATCAGGTATAGGGTGAGTAATATCGTCACCTGGCATAGTTAAAATTGGGAATTGTGTAATACTTCCCTTCTTACCCTTAACAATTCCAGCACGCTCATACAGCATTGCCAAATCTGTATACATATAACCAGGATATCCACGACGACCTGGAACTTCTTCACGTGCTGCCCCAATTTGACGTAGTGCGTCACAATAGTTTGTCATATCAGTGTAAATAACCAGTACGTGGTAATCTTTCTCGAAAGCAAGATATTCTGCTGCAGTAAGTGCAAGTCTTGGAGTAATAATTCTCTCTACCGCCGGGTCATCTGCTAAATTTACGAATAGAACCGCATTTTCAAGAGCACCTGTACGCTCTAAATCACTTCTGAAGAAATTAAATTCTTCTGCTGTAATTCCCATTGCACAAAATACCACAATAAATTCTTCATCAGAATCTTTCAGTTTAGCTTGTCTTGCAATTTGCAGTGCAATATCATTATGTGGAAGACCAGATGCACTAAAAATAGGCAACTTTTGTCCACGAACTAGTGTAGTACAGCAATCAATTGCACTTATTCCTGTTTGAATAAAGTCGTGCGGGCTCTGTCGAGAGTACGGATTAATAGCTGCACCAATGATATCTGCATTCTCTTCGGCTACGATTTCTGGGCCGCCGTCACGCGGACGACCTGCACCATCGAGAATCCTGCCAATCAAATCATCAGAAACTGGTAATTTGAATACATCTCCCATGAATTTTACACCAGTATTTAGATCAACACCTGCAGTTCCTTCGAATACTTGTACAACAACAAGGTCTTCACTAGTATCAAGAACTTGTCCATTCTTCATACTTCCATCATTAAGCCTTAATTGTACAATTTCTCCAAAAGCAACTGGTTCAGTCTTATTCAAAAAGACCAGTGGCCCTTTCACATCAGTAATTGTTCGATATTCTTTTCCAGACATTTCAATTCCTCCATCAATTCTCCTCAACCGCTGCCGCGATTTCATCATTCATTTTGCTAACCAACTTATCGATGTCGTCCGAATATGTCGCTTCAAAACGACCACGCATTAGGTCAGTTCTAGCAGGCACGTTAACTACATCTTGTAACTCTGCTCCAGCAGCCATTGCTGATTTAGCAGATTCTTGGAATGTTAAGATTGCCTTTGCCATCTTGTAATGTAAATCTACTGAACAGAATGCATCAACTTCATGGAAACCATTCTGCTGTAAGAAATATTCACGTATCATTCTAGCTACTTCAAGGGTAAGTTGTTGGTCAACAGGTAATGCATCTGAACCAACCAATTGTACAATTTCTTGCAACTCTGCTTCTACTTGTAGTAGACCACTTATTGCTGTTCGAATTTCAGGATAATCCTGACTAATATTGTCACGGAACCATTGATCAAGTGATGGCGGATACAAACTGTATGATGATAGCCAATTAATCGCAGGGAAGTGTCTTTGTCTTGCAAGACCTGCGTCTAGACCCCAGAATACCTTTACAATTCTAAGAGTACCTTGGCTAACAGGTTCTGAAATATCTCCACCAGGAGGAGATACAGCTCCAATTACTGTAACTGAACCATCGTCTCCATTCAAAGTTTGAACCCTACCTGCACGCTCATAGAATTCTGCAATTCTACTTGACAAATAAGCAGGATATCCTTCTTCTCCAGGCATTTCTTCCAAACGAGAAGAAATCTCACGCATTGCTTCTGCCCAACGACTTGTTGAATCAGCCATTAATGCGACATCATATCCCATGTCTCTGAAATATTCAGCGATAGTAATCCCTGTATATACAGATGCTTCTCTTGCCGCAACAGGCATATTTGATGTATTTGCAATCATCACAGTTCGATTCATCAATGGTTTTCCTGTGTTTGGATCAATCAAATGAGGGAATTCGTCTAGAACTTCTGTCATTTCATTACCACGTTCTCCACATCCTATGTAAACAACAATCTGTGCGTCAGAATATTTTGCAAGAGACTGTTGAGTTACAGTCTTTCCAGAACCAAATGGCCCAGGAATACCGGCTGCTCCACCTTTAGCTAGTGGGAAGAGGAAATCAAGGATTCGCATTCCGGTAATTAGTGGCGTATCTGGCGCATATTTCTGCTGGTATGGTCGAGGTGTACGTACAGGCCATTTTTGCATCATTTGTATAGCACTACCATCTTCCAAAACGCATACATCTTCAGTAACATTATAGTCTCCAGATTTGATTGACTTTACTGTTCCATTCATTCGAGGAGGGACCATAATCTTGTGTACAATTGTTTCAGTTTCCTGAACTGTACCAATTACTTGTCCGCTAACAACTTCATCACCTGAGGCTACAGTAGCTTCGAATGTCCATTTCTTTTCCATATCAAATCCATCGGCGTCAACACCACGTGTGATGAATACACCCATGACTTCTTCCAGAGTAGCCAAAGGCCTCTGAATACCATCATAAATTTGAGTCAATAGCCCGGGGCCTAACGCCACAGACAAGGTCTCTCTAGTATTCAAGACAGGTTCGCCGGGGCGAATACCACTTGTGTCTTCGTATACTTGGATGACCGCTTTATCACCGTGTAGTTCAATGACCTCTCCCATGAGACCTTCGTGACCTACACGAACTACGTCATACATTCCCGCTTCCATACCTGTTGCAGTAACAACAGGTCCTGAAATACGGTAAATTACTCCTTCATTACTCATTCTCTTCCTCTCCTTGGATTATTATGTTCACTTCCACAAATCGACTCCTATTGCCTTGCGAATAGTTTCGCGAAGGGTTGTGTCTTCCTCAGTTCCAATTCCTAGAACTGTTGGCGTGACACTTTCCGAGATCCTCTCCTTGAGACGATCCGGTAAGGAAGACAGCATTGCGGAGTCAATCACCACAATACCCACCCCCTTTGTATTGAGTAGTTCCCTGACAACTGAAATTGTAGATTCTTCATCATCAGGATTGTAAGTTGCACTAATTCCTGCTAGTTGGAACCCTAGAGTGAATTCTGGACTGCCGATTACTGCTATATCCATTCATATCACCTCAAAGGACGTGAGCCTCCAATACTTCTGTAGAGAGGCCAGCAAGTCGGCCTCTTACAATCAGACGCAAATCCTCAACTTCCTTTACCTTAGAAGACACATAGTGTATCACAGGTAATGCAGAAATCGGATGAAGGTAGCTCATGCGTTGCATCTGAGTATATTCTCTTTCACGTAACCAAGTTATCACAGGATCTAACGTCTTTGCTTCTTCAGAATCTGAAACTAATTGTGCAAATTCTTCTGAATCAAAACCATTCGCTTGACGTAATACGTCTAGAAGTCCATCTTTTCCACTAGAGATTTGATTAAAACTTCTTTCAGGTGTCAAACGTCCACCAGGTACAAGTGCTTGTATTATTTCTTCTTGAGTAAGACCAAATGTTAGTCCTTCAAGTGTATTGATTATGTTACGACTATCTATTTCTGATTGTAACATATTCCTTAGCATCCTTACATCAGGAGCACCACTTTGTAAAATTTGTAAAGCGTGCTTGAAGTAATGTCTGTCCAAAGCATCTTCATATGCTTGCAAACCACCATCTTCTCCTATTGATAACAAATCTTTTCCAAATGGTAGTCTTCTCATCTGTTCAGCAGCAGAACGCAGAGATGTTGCTTCTTCAATCATCTTTAACCAAGGTGTATTGATTTCACTTTCCTCTGGTAATATTGAATTTCTAACTTTATCAATATCTACATCATTTTCAACTGCCCTGAGTACGACTTTTGCGTTATTATATCGGAACCTACCAGTATATACTTCTACAAGTTGACGAACTTTTCCATTACAAAGAGAGATTATGTTTGACAACTCTGCCTGTAAATTATGTGTAAGTGCAGCTTCTACAAGATCTCCACCGGTTAGTTTGCTTGCATAAATATCCATTTCATTACGATAACCACTATCAGCAACAGCAACTGTTAGCTGATCAGGTGTTTGCTGAATCAATTGTCGCAAACGTGTCCTGTCCATAAGACTTGCACGTCGTGCTTTAGCACGTGCAGCCACGTATGCAGTATTGTTTCCGAATATGGACATGTTGTATATTCCTCCTATGTTAACCAAATAATGCTTCATTAATTGCTGCCTTATTATCAGCCCATGAGTTTTCTAATAATGTATCAAATCGCATATCCCAAGAAACTGAACCATCTTCGGATTCAATTACGAAACCTCCCAATCCTGCAATTTCATCACCCATAGCATAGCCGGATGCGGCTTTATCTAGAGCTGCTTTATCGATTGCAGTTGGTCGAAGAACCATTTTTCCTGAGCCCAATTCCCCTGCTTGCTTCAATAGCTTTTTCAAAAGACTTGCTCGACCTGACAAACTTGCATCACCTAATTGCTGCTTTGCAGCAGATAGAGTTGCATCTAATTCAGATCTTCTAGCAACTAGTATTTCCTTTTGATTGGCCTGACGAGCTGAAGCGACCATCTCTCTAGAGATTTGAGATGCTTCTTTCTCTGCTTTCCCAGCCGCATCTGTACGGATTGAGTCTGCTCTTTCTTCAGCCTCCTTGAGGATCGTCTTCGCTTCAGCTTTTGCAGCATTAATGACAGATTTGGCTTCTGCATCAGCAGAAGCGGATATGTCCTTAGCGAGTTTTTCTAGCGTCATGTATTCACCTCCGGCATTCCCAAGGGTATTCCCTTGTGGTAGCCAGTACTGTTCAGAGGAACAGTGGTAATGCACCCAAAATCACAATTGATTCTGGAAGAGCGGTAAAAATCAGAGCCGGTCCAAACTTGGAACCATCTTCAGCTAGCATGCCAACTGCTGCACTCCCAATGCTTCCTTGGGAAATACCTGCACCTAGGCCTGCTAATCCAAGAGCAATACCTGCTCCAAGGTCCTTACCCCAGCCGTTAACGGCTTCGGTTTCTGCTGCCAGTACACTTTGAGCTAACATGGTAATACCCATGAGTACCAAAAGTGCACGTAGACTCATCTTTACTATTCTATTGTTCATATTTTCTACCTCCAATATTGTCCTTGTGGACTATGATTTGTGACCCTCCACATGAAGGGGACGGCCTCCCATTGGCGAGAATGCCTCGCCTGAACCGTCGTGGAACTTGCCCATCCATTCTACAAAGTGTAGACGGGCAGCGTGTATGCTTGGTGACAGTAATCCAAGTGCCAAAGCAAATACCTGGACTCCAATCCAAAGCATGAAGAATAATGGAACGAAAAGCCAATCTCCTGAACTAATTGCATCTTGCATTGCATGGAATCCCATGTCATTACCGATCTCTGCAATCTTTACTCCGGCCACTCCTACTGCCATTATTCTAAGATAAGAAAGTGTATTTGCTAGTAATCCAAATGTTTCGATAGGTCCCATAATTACTCCACCTGCCCAACCGAATTTCTCGAATATTGCTAATCCAATTATCAAACAAATTACTCCTGCGATAACCATCATTGACCAAATCGAACCTTCAAAGGTACCGTATGACTCATCAGTCATCATTCTTAGGATGTGTGCGGAACCACCGAATAAAATCAACAACCAAGATCCTTTTTCAAAGAATGCTGCAGCAAAACCATGGGCTTTGAATACATTGATGAATCCAATAATTAAGCCAACCAAAATGTGAGCACATCCAAGATATATTGAAAGCAAGATGTAATCCATTAAAGCACCGCTTGCTCGATGGAATGGAATGTATGTATGTGAAAGTCCGAACCATTCTACAAGTACTGTTCCATCAAACATACCATATGTGGCCTCCTTAGTAGCATGATAAAGACCATAGAAAATAGAATCATCACCATCTAATAAGAAACCAAATGCCTCTGCACATAGAACACCTACAATGAATGTGGAAATTCCCATATTCATCAAGATACGATAGGCATGAGCGCCTGCAGGATTATGAATTATCTTATCTTTCAAGAACAATGCTAGAAGCATTATACAAATACCATATCCAGCATCTCCAAGAATTAAACCATAAAATAGAGGGAAGGTTACTGCCATCATTGATGTTGGATCAATAGTGCCATATTTTGGCCTTCCAACTAAATCTACTAACAAACTAGCATGCCTAGTTGATTTTATTGTATTGAATTCGATTGGAGGATATTCTGTTTCATGGTGATCATCATGACCATCATCATGATGCCCGTGGTGATCATCGACAAATGGCTCTATTGTTAAGTGACTTGAAACCTTAGAAAGAGAGTTCTTCACTTTGTCTGCATCTGCCAAAGGAACCCAACCTTCGAGTGCATAAGCAAAGTCGGAAACTGCACACAGATTATGGCCGGTTAATATCGCCTCTTCTCTCTCCAAATACTCAATAACTGCAAGCAGATTTCTGCCATGGTTTTTTGCCCAATCAGATCTTCTGCTTTCATTCTCCTGAATACTTGATTCGAAATCTGAAATTTCTTTTTCAGCCTCTGAAAGTAATACTGAAGGCTTTCCTTCTCCAGTTGGAATCTGTATAGGCCTAGTTCCTAATTCACCGAATGCCATGGTTACCTCCGCAGCATCTTTTGATTCACATGCAACTGCAATTGCCCCATCAGCAACATGCATCTCAATTCTACCTTTCAAATCACTGAATATTCCTTTTATCTTGGATGGTTTACTACAAGTTGCAACATATACTTCTACAGCAGAAACTGTTGTCATCAATTCAAGTGGAATGTCTAATGGGGCAAGTGTAGAAAGAATGTCTACTCGTTCTTCTAATCTAGTAATTTCAGCTTCTGCTTCTCTATCGCTTTCTATAATTTTCAAGATTTCATCGACATCCGATTCAAAACTTCCTGCCACAGATCGCTCAACTTCTTTAAACATCAGCGGACCATCTTTGTTTACTACAGATAAACCTGCTTTTGCAGCACGGGCTTTCGCTAAAATAGATGAAATTTCATCAGCATCCCCGTGCGGCGTTCCGACTGAAATACCATCTTCATTACCCGAATAGGCAGTCACGTGTATGTTACCTAAATTTGCACAGCGGCGTAACACCTCATCCAAATCGGAAACAGAACCTGCAACCGTAAGGCGTGCCATCTCCACTGTACTAAACATCTTGTTCCCTCAATTAGACATCAATGAATCAAGTAAGATCTTTACTGCAGCATCTCTTCTGTCACTAGCCGAACTTGCAATCTTATCTACAACTCCTGCTCCTTCACTTTGAACGCTTTCAGCCTCTTTACCAGCTGCTGACCTAGCGGAATCAAGTGTACTAGTAGTACTGCTAATCGCTTCATCTTGGGCCTTAGCAATCAATTCCGAGGCTTTTTTTCTTGCGTCTGCCAAGATTTTTGCCGATTCTTCTTTCGAAGATTCGACCATCTCTGAAGCCGCCTTTTCTGCATCTTTGATGCTACGAAGTACATCTGCCATACTCATGTGAACACCCTTGGTGTTGGGGGCCAATGTAATTGGGTTCATAACTCTCTTGGTCTGAATCTCATTTGATGGAGGCCGAATCTTAAGTAAAAAACCCCAAACTACCAAATCTAAGTTTTGCTCCGAGAGACCATGGCAGACCGCTCTGATACAGGAGGATTTGACCCCTCTGGTATTGATGATGATGCTTGGAATGAATTAGAAAAGCAACTTGAAGCAACTATACCTGTCTACGACCGAGTCAATCGAATAATGACTTTAGGTTTCGATAAAGGGATGCGTAAACATGTCCGCAACCATGCCAAACCTGGAATGAAAGTTTTGGAAGTGGGTTGTGGACCTGGTTCTTTTGCAATTGGTCTTGAAGGAATGGACCTTACTTGTCTTGACCCAAGTGAAGAAATGTTGAGAGTATGCAAAAAACGACTTGACCCAATACGCAAACAGAGAGGCGATTCTGATGCAGTTTATGTTAAAGCAACTGCAGAAGAAATCCCATTAGAATCTGATTCTTTTGATCGAGTGTTTTGTTTATTCTCATTCAGAGACTTCAAGGATAAAAGACTCGGATTATCTGAAATATATCGTGTCCTAAAACCGGGAGGCCAACTAGTTATTTGTGATGCCGGGAAAGCAAATTATCTGCATGGACTTCTTGGAAGAATTTACATGGCCACATTTGTCCAATGGGTCGCCAGATGGGTAACGAAGGACCCTAAACATCCTTGGAAATGGTTAGCCAAAACTTATACTCACTATGGAACTCATTCGTATTACAAAAAAATGATGAAAGAGGTAGGATATGTAGAAATAAAAGCGAGGCTACTATTTCCAGGAATGTCTAGTAGATTCAAAGCAAAGAAACCGAACTAAATTTTTGTTTTGAAACCCATAGCCCTTATTACACACCAAGCAGTTTTTGCTTCAAATATTGCAAATAATCCTCCAAGAATTGCAGCTAGTGCTGCAAATTGCAAATAGGGTATAGAAAGTAGTTCAAAAAACCAAATAGAAACTAAAATTAATCCTGATATAACAGACATTATTCCTAATTTCATTCTAGCGGCTTGCCCTCTAGCATCTATATTGCACTGCATCATACAAGCAATAGCAAATACTTCCAGCACTTAAACTGGTGTTTAATCGAATTAACCAACAATATGCCTATGCAATACGTTCCACTGTTTCTGGAGTAATTCCTTCTTGAGGGGTAACTCTGTAAACCATTATTGACAAATTCTCTGGAGCGTTACGGAATTTTGAAACAATCATCGAAGTTTCGAAATCTGAACCAATAGTTCTTACTTTGAAATCACAAACCATGTCTGAAATAGCAGCCATTTCCTGCTTTATTGCAGGAGTAATTGTGTCGTTTGATACAGTTATGAACAAAATTCCCCTCATAGCTTGTGTATGGGCTTGCATCATTCTTAACATTGCAACTACACGTGACGGATCTTCACGTTGCATAAAGAAATCCAAAGAGTCAATTACTGCTCTAAAATAGGGCCCCATGGCCATTATTTCATTTGTCATCTCGGTCAAGAAATCTTGTGTATCGTCATCAACAAATCTAGTTTGGGCTAGCCTTTGAATATCTGGTAATTTGAAACCTTCTAATCGATACCTACTTGCAAGTAATTCCTTCTCAAGTACTCTAGCATTATACTCTTCACCTAAAGTGCGTACTGAGATATCTGTTGGCCAATTATATTTATTGAAAACTCTGGCAATCTCTAATTGACTTTCAACTGTAGAAATTAATATTGTATTATCGGGTTCTTCGGCAGGTGATGTGAATTGTTTTGCAAACAACTCAGAACCAGATCCTACTTCAGTGAATCCTACAAGCATGAATCCACGTGGGACGCCTCCATTCATTGCTTTGTCAAACTTAGGTACTCCAAAACTACCTTCAGAACCAAAGAACTCTTCATCTTCCTTGCTGAATACCATCTGTTTACTCATTTTGAAGACCTCCTTAATGTATTACAACCTGCCCACGATCAATCAAATCTGTACAATAAAGATCAAGATTTGATAGTACTGATGGTGGTACTTGATCAGGCACTGTCAAAATTACTGACAATACTTCTCTCTGCCTGAATGTATTAATAAAAGTGTGTAAATACTCTGCAAGCATTCTTTCTTCATTATATATCGCTAATGAATTTACAGAATCAATCAAGACAAAATTACGTTCGCTAGAGGAAATTCTCAATGTATAAAGCGTTCTTAATAATACGCTTTCAAGCATAATAGGACTATCTACAAAACTTATGTTATCATAATCTACTGCTGTACCTCCAAGGACACCCGATGATACCAAATCAATGAAGTGTATGTTAGATACATCCACTCCTATTGATTCAAAGGCCTCAATTATCTCAACAGCACCTCTGGTTGCACAAATATAAACTCCGCCCATTTCAAACATCTGCATCAATGGAATCATTGTTGATGCTGTTACCATAAATGAATTAGAATTACCAAATCTAACTTGTATTGAAGAATTAAGACTTACTTCTGTTAATTGTTCCGCAATTCTTTGATCTAACTCGAACATAATCACGACCCCCATCTACTAGTTTTGTCACTCTTCGCACCCCATTTCAACATAGGAGTAAGCATTACTCCCAGAGGGGTTAATTCGATTGCGTGCTTAGCACGGCTATGTGAAGTTCCTCTCATTTTTACTACTTGTAAAAATCTCAAAAGATGACCCATTCTTTCAACGTCTCCCATTACAATAATTCCATCTGCAATTGCTTCTTCTACACCAAAAGAAGACCAGTGAGCATTTTGTGTCGCCGAAGTTATTTCAGAAATCAAAATTGTTGTGCAACCTAATGTTGCAAGTTTCTTACCCAAGGTAAATAGGAAATCCCTGATTAATTGTTCACTCTTAATTTTGTAACAAAGGGTTGTTACAGAATCTATAACCAAACGTGTAACACCGATTGTATTTACAATATCCACTATTGCTTTGATTAGTGCATGGACATCTTCAAGATCAAAAGTTGATTTATCTAATCCAAGCCAAGAATACAATACATCCATGTCGAATACATTGATTAATCCGGAATCAACCATGTTCATATCGAAAAATGCGAATTGTCTAATATTTTCAAGTAATTTAACACTTGGCTCCGTTGCAGTAAAATGGGCACAAGCCTCTCCTGCTAATGCACCTCTTACTAAAAATTCCATACCAAAAGTAGTCTTTCCTGAGCCACAAGTTCCAGCTGCTAAAACTGTTGAACCGTAAGGAATACCGCCGCGTAAGATTTCATCCATTCCATGTATACCCGTTATACAACGGTCTCGGCTGTAAACTGTGGCCGGTTGCATGGTTAACACACATGCGACTGTAAAGCACTAATTGAAGCATGGGCTAATATTGGGTTAAACTTGGCCGGGTGAGGGGTTAGTTGAAAGATTCCAAGATGATTGCAAATGTGGAGGCCCTCCATTCCAGATAATCGTATCATTGAAGCCCAATTGCAAAGAATTATCCCATTCTACATGGCAAATTTCTGTACCAAAAGAAGACCCTTTTTCTGCAAATAATAACTTCAGCCTGCCCGCAGAGTCTGAAAGACCATCAACTGAGCCAATTCCTAAGAAACCATTGTATCCCAAATCATACACAATTGTGGCATTACCATTATCTTGTGAAGAAGGATCACCTGAAAACAACACAAGGTCGCCTCCAGGTACAACGCCCTCTGTATAGAGGTGAGACATGGACCCAGTTGTTCCTCCGCGTTCAAAAGACCAACCGTATAGTGATAGAGCAAATCCATTTTGATTTTGAACTTCAATCCATTCAGGCCCATTATTTTGAGGTCTTGGCGAGATTTCAGTTATTCTTAGCATGCTTGGAGTTGATGCTCCCTCATGAACTTCAAGACTGACACTAATTACTTCATTTTGATTTGTGAAACTTCTGCTAGAATATGATGAAATCTTAGAAGTATTTCTATCTGATCCGCCTTCAAATAATATATTGCCAGCACGTGATTCCACATCAGATTCTTCTACCTTAATTACTAATCTTAAACTCAAGTCGCTATCCAAACCTAAACCCTTAACCATAGAATCTAAACTTACATTAGATAATGCAGAAACCTTGTCCATATCTAATACCCCGTTGCTTACAATTCCGGGTTGCAGTTGCCCAGAATATAGAACGTCAGGCGAAATATTGTGCCACTCGCTTGTAGCGTTTTGATAGTCCCTTACTGTCTCATCAATTATTGGAACAAACCACCCCTCACCATTCGTCAATCTTTCTAGACCTTCTACTGCAGATCTATCAATTAGATCAGTTTCAGGATTATTGCTACCCAATTCTAATTGGGCAAGGGACATAAATGCAGTTAATATCATTAGAAATAGAGTAAATGCTGACAAAAACTCTACTACTGCGACTACACCATGGTCATCTTTTGATTGACCAAGGAAGTCCCTACGGGCTCGCATAAATTACTGGAACAGCTGAATCCTCAAGAGCATGTCGCCCATTTTGGCATCAAACTATCATAACTTGACTCAATATGGTCCTACTCACCGATTGATATTTGAGTGTCGAGTGGCAGGGAATCATGATGCCCAGAGCGGATGCTGTACTAGTCGCCCCTCCGAGGGTAAAGGCATCAAGCCTAGTAATGCTGCTCATATTATCAACTGTAACAACTATTTTGGCAACTCCAAATGTTTCTGCAAACATATCTGGAGATTTAGAGATTACAGAATCGATATCTCCTGCAGATGGGCACGCAATTACAGCATGGGATCCTTTAACTCTCGAAGTAAAAGTAACAAATACAGGGTTTTTCTATAATACTGAATCAAGAAACATTTTCTGGTATATTTGTGAAGGAATACAAACTGCCAACTATTGTATCAACAACAATGAAGATTTTGGAAGTGGAATCATAGAGCCAATACCTATTGGCTTGTCATCCACTTTGACATTTGGAACTCTTTTCAGTCCACAAGGAGATGAAGGAAATTACACAGTAGTATACAAATTTGAGTCTAATGATGTAAACAGTTCAAATGACGTACATACTTCTAACTTTAGACTTGTAAGGGATCTAGTTGATGTCGAATTTGAAGAGCAGGATTTACTATCACAATTAACAAATTTAGCAATACATGAGGGCAACCCTATTCTAAACACTGAAACAAATTACAGTATAGACATCGATGGAAAAGTATCTAATTGTCCCACATGTAACCTTAGCGCAGGTATAGGGTGGAGAATAATTGATTCAAACAATACGGTGTTGAAAGAAGAATGGAATAACATACAAGATTTACCAATGTGGGGCCAATCTACATTTACTAGGCAATTACCCAACCTTAGTTTTGACACAGAAGGTGTTTTCACACTGGAATATGGACTAATTACTTCATCTGGTTCGCCCGAGGGAGATATGAATTCTTTCAATGACATGAATTCTCTTCAAATTATTTTTGATGATACAATTGATTTGCAAGTAACTCAGATGTATCCACTGAATGACCCTACTTCATCAACATATTTCTACGGAGAAGATAGCCTTGCTGCAATAATTACTAATCTCGGAAATCAATCGATTGATGAACCGCTAATTCGATTCACAATTTATAATTTGGATCTCGATATTGAATATGAAGAAGATTGTGCTTCTGGAATAATCCATCCAGGAGCATCATTTACTTGTATCTTTGATGTCGGGTTCTTGGGAGATAAGACCCTGAGAGTAACAGTAGCCAGTATCGTAGATGAAGGAGAGGATGCAAAACCTTCTGATAACATTCTGACAGATACAAGTTTAATTGTTGCAGGAATGATCAATCCGATTATTGATCAAGAGAATTTTCAAGGCAAATATGATACAAATGAAACAATTAAATTGAGTGTCAGAACTTCTTCTACAGCTGCAAATCCACTTCAAGTAACATGGTGGAGAGCTGGGATTATACCCCTAGGTACTGGTCAAAGCCTAGATGTCTCCGCATCACAACTAGGGCTAGGGGACCACACTATTTCGGTAGTAGTTACTGACGCATTAGGAGATATTGAATCTGCAATAACTCAAGTTACAGTATACAATATGACTAATACTGAAGTTGGAGATTGGTTAACTGGCCATGCTATAACAAGAACTGAAGCAATTGCAGTAGCGGAATATGAATACCCGAGACTTGGATACAACTACATTTCTGGTACCGGTGTTGAAGCATTAATGATTATGTCAGTAGATGTAATTCCAACAGACGGGCAAAGTGATGCTGGTATGGACTGGATGGTACTAAATCTAAACCTCACAAATATGAACATACCTGCAAACATACCTAGAGAATCTATCTCAGTTTATCGATTAACGAATTATTTTGGAGCTAATTGGGAAGATTTGGGTACAGACTCTTTTTCAATAACTGCTAATGACACATTAACAGTTAATTTGAGTTACAATATGGATTTACTGATTGTAGGAGAATTACCTGAGGCAGATATAGAAACAGGAACACCGGTAATTACAAAACTTCCAAAGGGGCAAATGCAAATGGATTGGAATGTTACTGGAGATACATCAAATCCATATGTAGGCGGATGGCAAATATATCGAATTATTGCAGATGAAGGTGGTTCATCGTATTTCCCAAGTCCTCAAGAAATCACCAATGAATTTACTTGGTTTTCACTAATGGAAAATAATTTAGTTGCAACTTTACCAATATCAACAGAATCTTGGATTGATGAAAATAATTTAGAAACTGGTAGATGTGTTTCATATGTATTAATGCCTTATGATCGGGCAGGAAATGCCAAGCCATTGGAAGGTGTAGTCACGCTAAATGATGGCGCTCCTGGGTTGACTTGTGGGGACGCTGTCGACCCTTCATTAGAAGTAATTAACTTCAACCATGAACTTACTTACCGTCATTCAGATGACCCGAATTCCACCGATACATGCCACTATCAATATTCTG
>MDSZ01012112.1_pt1 | contig 27496 bp, 22 predicted proteins | sample 811201 | NCBI WGS metagenome assembly MDSZ01 (sample SAMN05326647, study PRJNA326480) | marine metagenome | isolation source: seawater | place: Indian Ocean: North | collected 2010 | reverse complement strand
TGCTTGTTCTGCTTGTTCTGCCCTTGCTTGTTCTGCTTGTTCTTGTTCTTGTTCTACTTGTTCTACTTGTTCTACTTGTTCATCTTCATCTTCATCTTCATCTTCATCTTCAGTTTCTTCATCTTCAGTTTCTTCATCTTCATAATTATACCACCCATTAATCCCCTCAGGTGATCCTGCAACTTGTTCAAGTGTCACGGAACCTTCTGGCAAATCATTATATTTTTCATAATTTTGAATTGCGATAGCATTTTCTTTTTCTTTTTTTTCATTTTCAAACTTATATTTTTCTTTACATTTGGAAAATTGATCCTTAGCATACTTTATTAATATTTGAAGTAGTTTATTATATTTACACGAGGGAGTAGTCAGTGACTTATTATAGTGTCTATGTAATACTGTAAGTGGTATTTCTTCATTTTGCATTTCATCTTCATCTATATCCTCAATAAAATCATCATCAATATCAAACAATCTAGCTCTTAGATTTGGATGTCCCTCTATATCAATGTCTTTCATAGAGATTATAATTCCTCCAGATTCGATATGCAATCCTCTTGGAGTATCATTTTTATATTTGGGATCAACTTCAATTACTTCCAATTTAAAAGAAGATAGTTTATCCCAACCTTTTTTTCTCCCTCCTTTGATAAGGTTTATTGTTTTTCCACCTTTTCTCTGATATCCAGATTCTTTAATTTTATCACAATTATAATCTGCCTCAATCCAGTGGCGTAAATTTTTTTCTTCATCAATTAAAGATTCAACAATAAATGTTGAATATAATCCATATTCTCCAAATACTTCCATTTGGTCTTTATTAACGACTAACTTAGGTGAAAGTTCTTCTCCATTAAAATAGAGAGTATTTCCATTCTTAATTAATTGATAATAACTGATAGACAATTGATCTTTAATACTGATAGTATCGCTATTATCTGTATCAACACAATATTCATAATTATCACTTATTATAAGTTCAATGATATCATCAGTTGAATATCTGTGGATTTTATTTGCATGGAGGGAAATATTAAATGTTTTACCCTTATATTTATTTAATATTTTCTTTTTTTGTTCGGAGCTTAAATTTTCAGGTCTAGGAATTTTTCTTTTTTGAGATCTAAACATACGAACCTCCAGAATATTATCTTTTCCAGATCCTACACATAGGATACTATCTTTTCCAGTCATTCCTGGTGATTTATGTCCCATTCCATAATTATTATTACCATTACCATTACATACAGAGTCTGCTAATCGACATGCATCAATAAATTTTTTCCTGTTTGCGAAACCTTCTCCATCATCTTCAACTATCATTCTTTTTACTTTTGTTCCATCTTTTGGATCATTCACCCATTGAATCGAACTATTTATAATAGTTTTCCCAGTTATTTTAACATTATTAATTAATTCCCTCAAAGAAGAGAGAATAGTGTGTTTTGCTGCATCATAAGCAGTCTCCCACACACCCTCTTTATGAATTTCAATTGTTTCATTATCATCAAAATTATCAGGTTGAATATTTTCCATATTTCAGTATTTATGTTTTATAAAAAAAAATACAAATAAAATCAAATTTTTAAACAAGTTTAAAAAAAAAGAAAGAATTATATTTAATAATAGTATAATGAATGTTGATGTATCTAAATTAAGCAATTCTGAAATCGCAAAAGTATGTATTAAATACAAAATTATAGAACAAAGTGAATTACAAAAACATACAAGAGATCAAGTTAACCAAAAAGTTACTCAGTGGTTTGAATTAAAGAAACAAAAATATAAAAGTCAACCAAAACAGCAAGATCCTAATATAAAATCAATTCAAGTTAATCCAGCAAATCAAGCAAAACAACAAAGACAACAACGACAAAGAAGAATGTCGGCACCACAAGTTAATAAAGTTAAAAATCCAAATGGTCCTCCTAAACCTACAGTTAATACTAGAGAAAGAAGAATGTCAGAACCATTAACACCACATGAAAAAACATATGCTCAAAATGATTCACAATTAAAACAACAATATCAGCAGAGTCAACAACAAGTTCAAAAAGAATTATATAAAAAAAATATGGAAAAATATGATGCATTTGGTATTTATCCACCCGTTAAAAGATTAATTGCTATTGGAGATTTACATGGAGATTTAAGAGTTACTCTTATTGCTCTTAAATTAGCAAAAGTAATACCTGATAATATTTTCCCAAATAATGTTCAAGATATTAAATGGACAGGAGGAGATACCTGGGTTGTTCAATTAGGGGATCAAATTGATAGATGTCGTCCTGATGTATGGGTCAAAAATTGTGTAAGTGACAGTGATAAAGTTGTAGATGATGAAGGAAATAATATGTTGATTATTCAAATTTTCCAAAAGTTAGACGCACAAGCAAAATTAGTAGGAGGAAGAGTCTTAGGAATGATTGGTAATCACGAATTAATGAACGTTGATAGAGATTTCAGATATGTTTCTCCTGCTGAATTTTTAGAATTTGTTCCACCCAATGAAAGAAATATAAAAAAAACGGATGATGGATTACCTTATGGTTTTTATCATCGTATGAAAGTATTTGAAAGAGGAGGAAATATTGCTAAGCATTATGCCTTACAAAAGAAAAGTATAACTATTGTTGGTAAAAATTTATTTATTCATGGGGGATTAAGTCATGATTTGGCATCAAAATATTCATTACATGAAATGAATGAAATTGTTAAAAAATGGTTATTAAAACAATCGACCCCTCAAGAAGATGAAATTTTTGATGAAATATTCAGAGATGATGATGATATGTCGCCATTTTGGTGTAGATTGTATTCAGAAGATGATGGTATGGGTGAAAATACAGAAGAAGGTTTCAATAAATTATTAGAAATAATTAATCGTAGAAATAAAAAATTACAACCAATTGAAAGAATGATATTGGCACATACTCCTCAATTTATGAATGATATGTATATGAACTCTCTCTATGGTGAAAGATTATGGAGAATAGATGTTGGTATGTCGAGAGCATTTGGAAAACAAGATGGATGTGGTGAAAATAAATACAGACAAATTCAAGTTTTAGAAATATTAAATGATACAAAATGTAATCGGTTAATGGCGCCATTTTATGGAAGACAACCTGCTCCAGGAATGGGACAAAATGCTATGATGGATGCTGGATTTTTAGCTTAAATTTCATCTTTTACAATAATTAATTGTGAATCTATCTTATCACAGATCATTTGACAAACATCATTATCAATATTATTTTCTTTGGCATATTTCATAAATTGCAATTTTTGAAAATTTAAACGTGTCTTATCCGATATAATTTTTATCATTATATCGACTATATATTTACGAGTAAATAACATCCAACCGCTAACACTATGACCACTGAATAGAATTTGTTCTCTACGGAGTTCATTAATAATTTTTTCAATATATGATTGATTATAATCTCTAAAACGTGAGATTAAATCTCTAGTTATTTCATCATCGGTTTTCTCAACTGAACCGAAATAATCCAACATTTTTATTTTTGATAAATATTAAATTTATTTATCAAATTTAAACCATTTTAAAAGACTTTCTATTTGTTTTATTATTCCGGAAGGAACACTATGATTTACATTTTCTTGAGTTAATAATTTTAAATTTGGATTCTTTTTTTTAAGATTCATATATGTTTTTTTCGCAAAATTATAAAAAATAGTTTTATCATTTTTACCATGACATACCCATATTTTCTGTCTTTTAGAGAAATCTTTTAAAGATCTTTTTATAACATGACCTTTAAATCCAAAGATACCACCTATTTTTTGTGAATAGGTTATGCCAGCATCTATGGCAACACAACATCCTTGAGATATTCCAGATAAAAAAACTTTTGATGGATTTTTATGATAATTAATTTCTTTATCTAATAATTTATGAATTTTTTTACGAATTTGTAATAATTGATTATTATTAATTTCTGGTTCTGAATCACAGTGAGGTGTTAAATAGTCATACCATGATTGATATATTTTATTATTATAAATAGTTATTTTTCTTTTGGGAGCATTTGGTATAATATATTTAAATTTATATTGAGGAAAATTCTTATCTAATTTATCACAATAATATTTCATATCATTTGAATTCATTGAAAATCCATGTAATAGAATAATTGAATGAGTATATTTCATTTAATTTATAATATAAAATTAAATTTGATATTAATTTAAATATATATTTGCATATACATATAACATAAATATGAAGGCAATTAGTTTGTTTTCTGGTATGGGCGGTGATTCATTGGGAATAGTTAATGCCGGTTTTGAATTAGTCGCATATTCAGAATGGGAAAAAGAAATGAAAGAAACTCATGAATTAAATTTTCCAAACACAAAACTAATTGGTTGCGGTGATATCCAAAAAACAACAGATGAAGAATTTTTAGAATATAAAGATAAAGTTGATTTAATTTTCGCAGGTTTTCCATGTCAAGGATTTTCTCATGCCGGTAAAAAATTACCCGATGATCCTAGAAATACATTGTTTCGAGAATTTTTAAGATCGACAGATCTAATTAAACCAAAATATATAATTGGTGAAAATGTAAAAGGTCTTTTAACCCGTAAAAATGTTGATGGTGATTTGTATATTGATATTATTAAACAAGAATTTAATAGGATTGGATACGATATATATTACAAAGTTTATATGTGTAGTAAACTAGATATTGGAGTTCCTCAAAATAGAGAAAGATTAATCATTGTTGGAATAAGATCAGATCTAGAACAAGAATTTACATTCCCCGAAGAAAATAAAAAACGTATGGGTGATCTTACAAAAATTATTGAGTTTTCTATGAAAGGTGCTCTTAAAATAGAACCTGAATATTTAGATTTTGATTTTGATGAGAAAATACCAGCAGAATGTATTTTAACAGATATGGAAAATGATGAAGAAGAAAATAATCCTCATCCAAATTTAGTTCAATACGCAAAAAAAAGAGATTATGTAAGAAAAGGTGTAGAGAGACCTCATCGTTTACACTTTGGCAAAAGATTAGATGTCGGAGGAGAAATAATCGACATTAGAAAACCAATCAATACAATTATTTGTTCATATGCCCATTGTCCAAGATTCTTTGTACCCATAAAAAATAAAAATGGTAATTATTTAAGAACTCTTCTACCAGATGAATTAAAACAAATTCAAGGGTTTCCAAAAGATTATAAACTTTCTGGAAATACAGGCAAACAAATTAAACAGATTGGGAATGCTGTTCCTCCTCCTCTAATACAATTGATTGTTGAATCATTTTAAATCTAGAAAAACACTCTTTAATTAGTGGTATATTATCTTCTTCTCTATCAATAAAACACTGTGGTCCTTTATTCTTGATCCACTTTAATTCAATTACTTTATATGGAACAATTATCATATCTTCACTTGTATATTCTTGCGCAAGTGAAATATATTTTCTTATATATTCATTTTTTCTATCTTGCCATTCCTGTGTTGTCAAAAGGAAACCATTAAACATTTTATTTCCGCATATATAAATACAATTTTTATTCATTTTTGGGGGATTATTATTAAACTTTGGATTTTTTTGTTTACATTCAATATAAGCAATTTGAAGATTATTTGTTTCATCTAAACAGAACATTATCATATCTGGAAAATTTTGAGAACCAGCCGGTTGTAAGACAATATAATTTTTATTAGTAATAAGATTAATAGAATTATTAGTTATTGGAATAGATGAAAGACAGGAACGATTAAGACAATTATTTGAACGATTACATAATTCATAACCATTTAACTTTAAAAATTTTCGGAAATCTTCTTTGATTATTGTATTTGTATTGAAATAAGTATACATGATTTCAAATACACATTTTTCATGTTCAGAAGCAGTTAACTGTGTATTTTCGCCATGATTGTTGATATTTATATTATTAATAGAAGTATTAATTGAATTTAATAAATTATCCATTTTCTTATTTCTTTTATTTATAATTTTAAATAAATTTATATCAAATTTAAAAAATTTGATAGTTATATAAAGGATTATTTATTAAATAAATAACAATAATGAGTGCTCAACTATCGCCTCGTCATATTAACATTGAAATTGAGAAGTATGTCACGGGATATCGTAACAAGGAATATACAATGCCAATTTGGCAGAGACAAGAATGTTGGTTGTCAAATTATAGAAAATCACTTATTGAATCTATTATGGAAGGTATTGATCTTCCAAAGTTGTATATAGGTGAAATTGATGGATTGGGTAAAATTATTATAGATGGTGGTCACAGAACTCGGGCAATTACGGCATATTTTGATAATGAATTTCCAATTACAATTGATGCCATTTCAGTTTACTATGATACTACTCCTGCTGATACAAAAAGTTCTAGGATTATGAATAAACAAGAGAGAGAACATATTAATAAATATAAATTGACAATCTGTATTTATGATAAATTGACGGAAAAACAGGGGCGTAGGATATTTAATAAACTTCAAAATGCCGTACCTATGTCCGTTCCAGATGTTGTAAATAGTTATGAATCTCCGTTGGTTGATTCTTTGAGAGAATTTCTAGATTTTGAAGTTATTGGGACAAGTGTAAGAGAACATTTTAATTCACTTAAAACATTGCCTAAACCGGATAATAATGAAGATTTGTATCAGATATTGTCTTTGTCGACGATTTGTTGGCCTGCTCCTACAGACAACAATCAAAAGGAAGCATTGAGGTGGGTTGAGAAGGGTACATCAAAAAATTCAAGATGTTTTCAATATCTACAAGAATTTGATGATAACTTTGGTGAAGTAACAAATGAAATGAAAGTTAAGATGGAAGGTTTTCTAAAATTGATTATAGAAACTCTAAATGAAAAGAATATTAAATTGCCAATGGCAGATTTTAATTCATTGTGTCATTCTCTGTTGTGGGTAAGAAATTTTGATTTGTTGGAATTTTGGGATTTCTTTGAAGTTGCTCAAGAATATAATGCTGAAAAAACTAGGGCAAATAAGGCTTCAAAGAAAGGACAATATGAAGTTGCAAAGAAAATTAATATGGAAGCAGAAAATGTTAATACAAGTTATCAGTACAAGTTGTCAGAATGGATTGGTAGTCGCACTAAGGGCGGTTCAAGTGAAGATGGTATGAAAGTTCGTCTAAGCATAATCAAAGAATATTGTATTAACACCGATCCAGAAGAAGAAATAGAATCTGAAGATGAAAGAGAACCAAATATTCTAGATGATTTTGGTAATCAAATCCCTAATGTAAATGAGGTTCAATAATTATAAACTTTTATATCTTTCATATGCATCTTCGATACTTATTCTATTTTGGGGATTAAATTCAGTCATATCTTTTAATAATGATAATTCATTTTGAATTTTAGGAGAATTAAAACATTTCATAAATTTTTTTTTACTAATACCATACATATTTGCTACATCATTAAAAATCATAGGTAACATAATACCTAATGAATATATATCTAATTTTTTTAAAATTAAATTTTTATTTGAATCCGGATTATTTAAATAATTGATAATATCTTCTTCAATAGTTTGTCTATTAAAGACATTTTTATGAATATTTAAATAATCATCATAATTATCCCTAAAATTTTGATATTTATAATCAAGTATTTCATCTTTTAATTCATCTTTTTTACCAAAGGCATAAATATAATCAAGTGGATAAGGATCATAAATTCTTGAACCCATTATTTGTTTGCGACTTCTTTCTTTATAAGATTTTCGATCTGAATATTTACATGAAAGACCAAAATCAATAATATAACATTGTTTATTTTTAAACATAATATTTGAAATACTAAGATCTTGGTGTGATATATTATTTTTATTTAATTCATGAATACCTAAAAAAATATTTTTCAATAATTTAAATAGTTTCAAAAATATTTTAGAAAATTCTTTCACAGTTTTAAATGTTGATCTTTTTATTATTTTTTCACAATAATCTGAAAAAGAAGTACCACCATAATGACCTATCAACATATAAGATCTTTTTTTATAGTCATCTTTATTTTTTTTTATTTTTTTGAGACATTTTTTTATTTGTGCTATTTCTTTAATTGAATCATAATTGGGTGGTTCACAACCTTTTTTCCAAATATATGCCCATTCTTTGTAGTTAGGTATTTTTTGAATCATTTTATTTAATTTTAATTCATGTGAAAAAGAATCATTATTAATAAATATTTTTGATATTTTATTTTTATTTATGGTTTGTTTTTTCTTTTTTTTACATTGAATTGCTGGTTTAAAAACACAACCATAAGATCCTCTACCTATTAATTTAGATTTTGATATTGTTTTATTTTTCATACTAATATAATATATATAATAATATAATGAATGAAAAAATGATTCAACATATAATAAACCACGTAAACAATTTAAAATATGATGATGATATAGATATTTTTCATCATACATTATTTGAAGGTCATAAAATAGAAAAGAAACATTCAAATGTAAAAGTTGGTTTAATTAATGTGGCATGTAATGGTTTTGGTGATATAATTAATTGTAAAACATTTTCTGATTATTTAAAATTATGGTATCCTAATATGAAATTTACAATTTGTACTAGTTCACCGAATAAATTTAAATCATTAGGAATATCTACTAAGAATTTACTCGAATTAGAAGCAATAAAAGTTTATGATGAAGCAGAAGCAGCAGAATGTCAACCTTTTGATAATTTAAGATTTAAAAATAAAAAAGTACCTAAGTTTGATTTAATTATTGTTGTTCCGATGGTTAATGAAGAATTTTCTGTTAAAAAATTAGTAAAATTAATTCCATATGCAACAAATTATAATAGTTTTGCTACAAGTGAATATAATGGTGAATATCCTCCATATGCCTTTCCTACTGGTATTGGAGAAGGACAACTTGGATTAATGTTAACTAATATGAAAATAAAAAAACATAATTTAATTACAGGACCATATGCCTTGGCATATACTGCGGGTCATACTACAGATTGTTCTACTCATACGAATCTTTGTATATTATCATTTATTGAAATGATTTGTAAAAAATATAAAGATACTAAAAAATTACAAATTATTATACCTCCTTGGTTTTGCTCAAATGATGAAGAAAATGAACAAAGTCTTTTAACATCTCCTCAATTAAAAACTAGATGTGCCAATATTATAAAAAAATATTTTGGTGTTTCTTATTTATTATTAAAGGGTGAAGTTTTTAGTGAAAATAATAATAAAATTAATCTTGTAAGTACTAATAAAAATAAAAATATATTTATTTTAAGAGGAGATATATTACCACAACCAAGAGAAGATTTTATATCATTAATAAAATATAGTTTACCTGATGTTTTATTAACGGGTGATCAAAGTGTTACGGATGGGATCGCATATTCTAATTTAAATAAAATAATATGGTATCAAGTATGTCCATGGAAAAAAGATCTTGCAACTGAATTGTCAAAAGAAATTAATAATAAATATTTAGATAATTTTAGAACTTCATGTGGCACATTAAAAGGTATTCATATTCATCCAGAAAATAAAAAATTAATAAAAAATTATGATTTTCGTAAAAATGGTAAAAAAAGAATGAATGGTATTCTTAAATTTTATTCATTGCTTGATGATCCAATAATAAAGATGTTTATTGAATGTGTTGAACATTCTAGATATAAAGATACAGCATTAAAAAAATTCAAAAAAAAATTAGAATTAAAATATAACTAATAGTATTAGATGGCTTGCCCAAGTACGATAATTACTTCGGAGAATTTTGGCGCAGATGAATCATATACTGAAAATGGAATCGAAATAGATCGTAATAAATTATTAGAATGTCAAGGAATTTGTGGTAAAGATCACTATATTCATGTTGATTATTCAGGAGGTGAACCCAGTGCTCCGGAATGTAGACCATGCGTTGATGATGAATCCAATCCTGATTATGAACCAACTACTGCTGGACAATGTAATAGTTATGATGCTCAATTTTCAGTGAATATTGGTTCACAAAGTGGTCCACAAGATGATTATTCAGGTCATGATTGGTCTTCTGTTAATAATGTTAGTGCTTCAGATTGTGTAAGTCTAAGCGAAGACGATCCAAATAGAGAAGGATGCGAAATATTAAGTTATTATCAAAATACTGATTTCCCAATGACAGATCAAGAATTAATTAATATGTTTGGTTATATTGATAGAGAAAATCAAGATGGTAGTTTTTCTAAAATATTAGGTCCTCAATATTCAGGATCAACTCAGGAAGAAAAATTAGTAGATCTTAAAAATAAAATTCATACTTCTAGAGGAGGAACTGTAATATGTAATCCAGATATAACCTCTATAGTTGATGAGTGGACTACTATAGCAAATACTCCCGCAGAGGGAGATAGTTTAAATGATCCTGGTGGTTGTGTAAATGTCGATAGAATAGCAGATCCAGTATTATCAAATAATCATATTATTCAAGAAGAAGCATATGAATATGCTGTTTCAGGAATTCATGGACAACGCGATGAACAATTGACTGGTTTTAATTTTCAACAATTATTTTCTGGCGCAGCATCAAGCAGTGAATTTGAAGCATGTATGAATACTTTATTAGGTGATGATACAGGTGAATCATATTGTGAAGGAAAAAATAATCATGAAGTTCAAGAAGAAATTGCTTCCGTAAATAATGTGTTAGAATTAAGACCATGTCATATTAATTATATTGAAGACAAATTAAAAAGAATATCTGTATTGGAAGTATCGGATGCACAAGAATGTATGGCAATATTAAATTTATCTGAAAGTATTTGTGAACAAGATGTTTCAACTAAAATGCTTGAAATTGCTTATTTAATTTTTCATGTAATTGGTTTAGATAATATTGATTTACAATCTATATCGCCAGGTTCTCCTGAATATCATCAATTAACAAGATTAGTTGATCGTCTAACACCTTATATTAAAATGGCAATAAAAAAGATTATTGATATATCAAAGCATTATGAAGAAAATACATGCGGAAGAGAAAGTACAACTACTCATGTTTTAGAAAGAATGTATATTGATATCTTTGAAAAATCAAAAGAAGTTTCAATTAATTTTAATGCTCTTGATTTAATTCCAACATATTTAACACGCGATACAAATATTGAAGAATTTGTTAAAACTGTTATTTTAATGGTTATCGCAATTGCTGCTGTTTATGTTTTACTTATGGTCTTGAATAGACCACCCGTGCCTGTGGCAAAATAACTTAAAAAGGTAGTACATAGTTTATATGTAATTATTTATGGAAACCTTGTTTTGGGAAAATAATGATATTAATAATTTTAATATCTTTATGAGAGATTTATCCGTATCTGTTTCGAAGAATCTAAAACATATGATTGAAGATTTAGACAAAAATGAAAATAATAAAGATATCATTAAAAGTAAAAAACCAAAAAAACCTAAAAAAAAAGATTTAATTATTCAAGAACAAAATAAATTAAGAAAAAATAAATTGATCGAAGAAGACAAAAAAATATGTGAATTTTTAATTAAGAATTTAGATGATAAGAATCCATATATAAGCTTTGATAAACTAAAAACAGATGAAGGTAAATTAGAATTTAAATTTACTCTTTTAGAAAGATATTGGAAAAAAAAGAAAAAATATTTACATCATGTATTTAATTTATATTTTCATTTGAAATATACTGAATTAGAGAATTTATCCGATGAAAGGAAAAAAATTATGAAAAAAATTGATTCCATTTTGGAAGAATATGATTATAAATTTTATATGTTTGAAAATTTAGGTCATTATTTACCACCTTTGAATTTTTGGGATAGAGGTGAACTTCAATTTGAAGAATGGCAAAAAGATATTATTCATAAAATTAAATTGAATGAATCAGTTGTTTTAAGAGCACCAACATCTTCAGGTAAAACTTTTATTGCCATGGCAACAGGTATTATTCATAAAAAGATATTATATGTTTGTCCGGCAAAACCGGTGGCATATCAGGTTGGTTCTCATTATATTAAAATGGGTTATAAAGTTCATTTTTTGGTAGATGGTCATGCTCATTTAACATATAATGATAAAACTAATATTTTTATAGGTGTTCCTGAAACTATTGAAAAATATATTTATAAGATTGGTAATCATTTCAATTATGCAGTTTTTGATGAAATTCATAATCTAAATCAATCATATGAAAATATAATTGGTTTGTTGAATTGTAATTTCTTGGCATTATCGGCAACTATTCAAAATCCTGATTATTTAGTCAATCAATTAAAAACACTTTATCCAACTAATAAGATTCATTATGTTGAATATAATCAAAGATTTATTAATCAACAAAGATATATTTGGGATAATGAAAAGATTCATAAAATTCATCCTTGTATTTGTTTAGATGATTATAATTTTGATTCTTTTCATCAAATATCATTTACACCCAACGATTGTGCCGTATTATATGAAAAATTACAAAATGAATTTGAAGATCATAAATTAGAAGATTATATTGATTCATTATCACCCGATAATTATTTTAAAGAAGATAAATTACTAACACTGAATGATAGCAAAGAATATGAACAAATTCTTAAAAAAGAATTAAGAACTCTTTATAAAGATTATCCAGAAAAAATAAAAACTATTCTAAATTCTTTTGAATATACAGAAAAAAATAAAAAAGAAACTAATTTTGTAAATTTATTTCATAAATGTAAGAAAAATGATTTATTTCCTTTGTTATTATTTCATACAAAAAAGGAAGTTGCCAAAGAAATTTTTGAAACTATTTATCAAGACTTACAAAATGATGAAATATTAAATTATCCGTTTCATTATGATATATTAGAAAAAAAGAAAAAACTTTTTGATGATTATATTGAAAAAAGAAAATCATATTCTTCGAGTATTAAAATTAAAACAAAAGATGCTGAAACAGAAAAACGCGAAAAATTATTAGATTTTGATAGAAATGAAAAAGTAAATTTTAAAATGATTATGATTGATTATTATAATCGTTGTATTCAAAAATGTAAAAATACAGAAAATGAAAAAAATAAAATTAAAAATCTAAATAAAGAATTAGAAAAATTTACTCAGTGCCCAGATTTTAGAAGTCCAGATATTTTTAAAAAACATCCTGATTATTGTTTTACACCACAAGAACCTATGTCTGGTGATGAAATTAAGAATATTCGTAAAGAAATAAAAAAAACAACAGGTAAATTGATTGAGTATGAGTCTTCATTGTTTCAATTGTTAAAAAGAGGAATTGGTATATATATTGAGGATATGCCAGATGAATATAACTGGATTGTTCAAAGATTAATGAGTCAAAAGAAATTAGGTATTGTTATTTCAGATAGAACATTATGTTTGGGTATTGATTTACCAATTCGTAGTGTTTGTTTGACGGGATATAAAAATCCAGAATTTACAAAAGAAGATTATTTGCAAATGAGTGGTCGTGCTGGAAGAAGGGGACATGATAATCAAGGGAATATTATTTTTCACGATATAAAAAATTATAAAGAATTAATGAAAGGTGAATTACCAAATATTAAATTTAGAGAAAAAGAATTAGATGGTAGTTATAAAATAATAAAAAAAATGAATCCAAGAATTAGTCTTCAAAAAATGAAAATAAAAGAAAATAAAACTGTTATTATTCCTGAATTTAATAAATTAATGTGGTATTTGAAAGATTATAAAAATATTTCAGAATTCTTACAAGAATTTCAAAAATATGAAAGAATTTTATTTCGAACAACCGAAAAACAAAGAGAAATTGTACTCTTTGAATATATTTTGAAAAAATTATTAGAATTAGATGATATATCTGATATAGTGATGATGTATAAACAAAACAGAATAGAATTCGATAAAAAAGAATTATTTATAAAAATTGGTAATATTTATAAGGACATTATAAATTCACTTCATCCATTAAAATATAAGATAATTTGTGAAACGAGTCAAATAATTTTTGATAATATTAAAAATCTTATCTATTTCTCCTTCTAGTCTTTCTTCTCTTAGTTTTATTACAACTTCCACCTCTCTGTCTAGTTTTAGAACGACCTCTGCGTCTAGTTTTAGAGCGCCCCCTACGTCTAGTTTTTGCTCCGCCACCACGTCTAGTCTTAGAACGACCTCTGCGTCTATTCTTAGAACGACCTCTTTTCTTTTTAGAATATCCTCCGCCTGCCGTCGATTTTTTCACATCGGCGAGCTCTGGTTTGGTGCTGTGTTTTTTCATACTTTCCATAAGTTTACTCATTCTAGTTTGTAAATCTGAATCTCTACTTATTAATTCTTTATCTTTACTCACTGAAAAGAATAATCTCCTGATTTCGGACAATTCTTCTGAATCAGGATCATGTACACCTGTCAATTCACCTATAGCAGTTTCTATGGAATTAAATACTTTGTTTACTCTCTCTTTATCCAACGTTTCTTGTAATTGTCTGGTAGATTCAGCCTTATTCTGATTCCATGTATCTAACGAGTCTTTTCTGACCGGTACACTTGAGGGTTTCTTTTTTTGAACCAACCCTCTCCGGGCGTCGTCCTGCATATCAGCAGCTGCGCTCCTCAAAATTTCAGCGCGCTGAGTTTCCCTCTCGCTCTCCGGGAGGCGATTCCAACCTTCACGAATCTGATCTATATTTTTTATCCCGTAACCAAGAGGATCGGGCGGCGCCCACCACGTCTGCGTCCGCTTAAATTGGTTTAGATTCATTATTTTGTCCATTTCTTCTGTTGTGAATTGTCTCTTAAATTCTTTCCAGTCTTTTTTAATTAAATCATTCACATTTTTTCCTAAAAAAGTTTCCCCCATTTATAATATATATAGAAATTATTTATTATAACAAGAATTACAAATACAAGTCCCTATTCCATCTTTTTTTTCTTCATTACCTTCAATTTTTGGAACACAATTAACACACCATGAAAGAATATGAGTTTGTCCTCTTCTTGTGGTTTGTTTACAATAAGGACCTATGCATTTTCCAGCAATACCACAATGGAAAAATTTATCACATCCGGCACAATTTATTTTTAATTCATTTGAACCTAAATTAAAGATTTGTTTACAATGATGACAAGAAATACATTCATTCATGAAATCCTCTGTTGTTATATCATTAATATTTTTAACATGAGTATAAGGGACAATTTTATTTTTCTTATATTTTTTCTGTTTATTTTTTCTTCTAGTAAAGCACATTCTTTAAATATTATCTTATTTAATAAATATTAAATAATAGTCAAATTTAAATTTATATATGAGATAATATAATAAGATGGTTTTTAATCGTAAAAATATTAAAAATACAATTTATTTTTCATTTATTGTTCAAATTGTAACTTCTTTTATTGCTTCTCAGGGTTTATTTGAAGAAGTTAATTTAGAAGATGAGATCTTAAAAGATATTTTAACAATGGAACTATTAGTTCAATTTGTTGAGAGTAGTTTTTATATTTGGGTAATTTTAGCATTAAAAGATTATAATACTCTAACACAACGAAGATATATTGATTGGGTTATTACGACTCCAACAATGTTATTATCAACAGTTATTTTTATGAGATATGTTGAATATAAAGAAAATAATAAAAAAATACCAAGTTTCTTTGAAATTATTAATGAAGAAAAAGAAAATTTAATAAAAATATTAATTTACAATTGGTTGATGTTGTTTTTTGGTTTCATGGGTGAAAGTGGTAAATTAGATAAAAAATTATCAGTAAGTGTAGGTTTTGTTTTCTTTTATTTATCTTTTAATGAAATTTATTCATATGCAAAACAAACAGAAAAGGGAACTAATTTATTTAATTTCTTATTAATAGTCTGGTCATTATATGGATTTTCGGCATTATTAGAAAATAACGCAAAGAATATATGTTACAATTTACTTGATATTGTATCTAAGAATTTCTATGGTTTATATATTTATTACATTATTACACAAGTATCTCCTCAAAAAATAGGTAAAAATGGTTTACCTGATTCAACTATATCTGTTTCAGAATGATTCATTATAGTTTCTATATTTTCAGATATATTTTCTGTTAAACCATTATCAGTATGATAAATATAGACAGTAGCAACTGGTGGTTGAATCCAAAAAATAAAATCTAGCATCCATTTAATTTTATTTTCATTGATTAAGATAATACTTTTTTGAAGATATTGAATTTCATTTTGTCTTAATTCTTTAATAAATTTTGACATTTTAATACAATATTTCAAAGGTGGTGTTGTAACTTCTGTAGTATCAAAATAAAAAGTAAAATCACGTTCTTGTTCGTATAATTGTAACCAATAATTTAGAAAATTATCAAAATCTTCTTCTGGTTCAAGATTTCCTATAAGTTTAACTATAATTATTGGAAAATTATTTGAATCAATTGAAAACATTTATTATATTGATATTTAAAAATTATGATAATTATATTTATATAACTATAGATTATATGGATAGACAAGGCAATAATCTGATTAGTTTTATTTTAAGAGAATTAAATAATGTTGAAATGGGTGATAATCAAAATGAAGAAGAAATAAAAGTTTCATCAGATGAATTTATAGAATCTTTAAAAATAGAAGATAATCAAAATGAAAATATAACTTGTTCAATTTGTTTAGAAGATATAAAAAAAGGTGATAAATGTATTACATTACCATGTAAAGATCATTCTCATATTTTTTGTGCCAATAATGAAACTTGTCCTGGAATAATTTCGTGGTTAAAAAAATCTAATACATGTCCTGTTTGTAGAACAGAATTTCCACATAAAATAAATAGATCTGAACAAAATGATGAAGAACAAGGTGAATTAGAATCTCAAGAACAAGAGAATGCGCATGTTATAAGAGTAGATGGAAATATGATAATTCAATTAATAAATTCACGATTTAATATAAATAATTTAATTGAAAGAGAAGAAGAAAGACAACTTGAATATGCCATACAAGCATCACTTTTAGATAATTAATTATTAACTATTTCTCAAAAATAAAATAATTGATAATGGTATAAAATGGAAGCAATTAATGAAGTTAATGAATTATTAACAACAAAATTATGTTCCCCTGTTATTATTTATGGTGTTGTAGCAGTAGTATCTTTAATCGGTATTTATTTATGTAGAAGTAATTTAAGTCGTTATAATACACTAAAGATGGATAATCTTCATAAATTATTCACTATGCAAGAACTAAAATTTTTGATAGTTTTAGGTATTATTATGTTCGGTTTATGTCAATACAATAAAACAGAATTAGCATGGATATTCTTAATCTTTCCTATTATTTATGTTTTAATTCAAAATTCATTATTATATATTCATGTATCTTCTGCCATGCAAAATGCCCCACAAGAACCATCTTATTCAGGAAATAATTATGGTCTCGCAATGAATCCACCACTTCTTTCTCAAGAAGGTCAGGGTCCATCACCCCCAGTCCTTACTAAAGAACCTCCAACAGTTTCATCGGGTGGTTTTGAGTATTCAAAACCAAGTAATCCAATGGGTCAGGCAATGGGTGGATATTCTGCTGATGGTGGTTCTTCATGGGATTCAGCATTTTAAGTAATATGTTTTTTGTGAATCATTTTATCTTTTATAATATAAGGAGGATATTCATTTAGATATTCAAGAAATTTAGAATCATATTTTTTTAACCATATTTTAATAATATTAAATTCTTTTTTTGGACTTATTGAAATACCATTTATTTCAGAATTTTTACTTTTATCTTTTAAATAATCTTGAAATATAACTTTTTCTAATAACAATGACCAATTTTCTTTTAAATTAGATGCTGGTATTTTATAAGATATAGAAGAACCTTCTCTATTTTCTGGATCTTCCCATGTTGGAAAGATATCATTTTTCATAATAAAAAACATGGCATTTTGAAGATGATTGTCTTTCATTAATTCATTAACAGTTTTAACATCTAATAGATTATCAATATTATAAATTAATTTATAACTTTCATTATTCCAATTGTTATCATTAATTGAATGATACCATATTTTCCATTGATTCACTAAAACATCATTCATAATATAATTATTATTATTTTCTTTTTAAATAAGATTAACGAAACATATTATATAAAAATGTAAAATAATTATCGCAATAACTAGAGCATAAAATTGAATCATTATTTATTTCGTATATATAGTGCCAATTTGGAGGAATATATAATAATAGACCAGGTTTAAGATCAATCTTTGTTGCCCATTTTTTAATTTCATGATTACTTTTATTTTTAATATCATATTCATGTTTTGGATTAAAAATATAAAACGTAGTTGTTCCATTAATTTGTGTAAATAATTGAATATTATGTTTATTTTGTAATAAAGATAATGCATGATTCCCTTTAAAAATACTTAATTCATGTTTTAAATTACATATTAAATTATCTCCGAATAATTTGAGTATTTCATCATATTCTTTATTAAATTTAAAATCTTTTATCATATGTGGATTATTAAAGACTACCATTTGTTTTACACTTTCTTCATTAAATGTTGAAAAAGAAATATTTCTACCATTATCATTAATGATATATCCTGGATTATTTTGAATTAATGATTCAATTGTAATTTCAGATAAACTATCATATTTACTTATTAAATTATAAACAATTAATGGTGATTTGTTTTTAAGATTATCTTTTATTATAATTTCATTTGGATCTTGTATTTGTATTAATGTAGAATTATGATTAATATTATGTAATTCATAACAATATTTTACAGAAATTAAAATAAGTATTATAATTATAATTGGTATTATCATAAAGTATATAAAGATAAATTATAATTATATATTATAATAACCGAAGATGACAAACAGAGTAATGGGAAGTGTAAATTGGTTCGATAGCAAGAAGGGGTTTGGATTTATTACAGTTGTAACCCCTGATACGGAAAATACAGGAAAAGATATTTTTGTTCATTTCAGCAATGTAAATGCTCAAGAAAATAATTATAAGAGACTATATCCAGGAGAATATGTTGAATTTGAAGTTCGTGAAACTTCAGATGAGCGTGGTCCAGGTTGTTTTGAAGTGACTGGACCATTTGGTGGAAGACTTCTTACAGATAATGAAAATCATCGGTATAAGGTGTATCCAAAGCAGGTGAGAAATAATTCTAATGATACTGTCGAAGAGAATGAAGTTGAAGAGGGTGATAATTAATTAAAAATTTGATATATTTTAAATAAAAAATTATTAAAAATAAATGCAATTAAGATCTGGTAAAATGTTTGGTCTTTCGTCCACAGTAAATCAACCCTTTAAGTTGATTTTGCTTCCGGTAAAAATTCCAAAAAAAGATAAACCATATGAAGTTAATATTGATTTTGATGAATCATCAAAAAAATGGAGAGAAAATAAGGTAAAAGTTGGTGAAAGTTTTGTATATAAATAATTAAATAAATTTGTATTTTAATCTAAAAGACATTCTTCTAAAATTATATTTTCTATATTTTTATCTTTTTTACTTTTTCTTTTTTCAATTTTTTCTTTTGAACCATCGGTTTTATAAAGATAAATATCATGATTACTTTTTTTATAATATTTTATTCTTTTATCACATTGTTTATTAAAGATACTCAAATTTGGATGAGTATCTTTGATATCGATTACTAGTGGATGAAATTTACGAACATCTGCTTTTTCTCTTAAAATTCGTCCAACACTTTGGACTACATCACTTTTAGGAGAAGACAAGATAATTGTATTTAATTTCGGTATATCCATTCCCTCAGATGCCATTGAAAATGTCCCTAAGATAATATCTTTTTCTTGTGAATCTCTTAGTTCATTTGGTTTCATTCCTCCAACATAAAGACCTGCACAATTTTCTTTTATTTTTTTATTTGCCCACTTTTTTGTTTCATCAAGATATCCTCTACGATCACTTAAAATTAATATTTTTCTACCTAAATCATATTGTTCTTTTAATATTTGATTAATAAAATTACATCTATCTTTAAATTCGCAAATATTATTTATCATTCTTGGTAGACATTGTTTACCATTATAAAGTATTTCATTTTTTGAATATTTTTCATTTTCATTATAATACTCATAAATTCTTGTTTCAATATAATCTGTATTTTTCTCTGTTGTCGTATATAAAAGAGGTCCTATATACCATTCAAATACTTTTCTTAAACCATCTTTTCTATTGGGAGTTGCCGAAAGACCTAACATATATTTAGAAGCAACCTTAGGCATTGATTTATGAAATACTTCAGCACCTAAATGATGACATTCATCAAACACTGCCAGACCAAATGATGAAAATGTATCTTCATCATATTCTTTCATAGATAAACTTTGAACCATTGCGAGAACAATATCTTTATTTTCAATATCAACAGTATTTTGTTGTATTTTTCCTATTCGTGCTTCAGGTAAAAATTGTTTTATTCTATCTCTCCATTGTGTCATTAAGAAATCTTTATGAACAACAACAATTGTTTTTACTTTTAGTAAAGAAATAATATATAATGCCAGAACAGTTTTCCCTCCACCACATTTTAATGAAATTAATCCACCACCATTTTTAATTGCTGCATCATGATATAATTTAACAATTGGTTCTTGTTCTTTTCTCAAAGAACCATTAAATTTTATAGTAATAGGAGTTCCTTCGTTTATCTTATTTTTATTTGGTAGTCCTAGTTTGTCTTGTCCATAGAATCTTGGCAAATAAAGACTATTTGGACTCTCCATATATAATGAAAATTTTTTTTCAGTTTTTTCACCAAAATCTCCATAAGTAAATGGATTAACAGTTAATTCAGTTTTAATTTCTTTTAAAAGATTTGTTGAACATTCTTTCTTTTTAATTTTATAACCATTGCTTGATAATATCTTGATATTCATAGTTATCTATATTAATTTATATTTATTATTTTAAGTCAAATTTATGTATTAGTAAATTAAAATCTAATATAATTATTATGAAGGGTTCTTCTAGAAAGAAAAAAAATACAGCAAGGAGAAAAAAAACTTCAAAAAATCTTTTAAATAAAAAGAAGAAAAAATATAGAAAAAAGACTAGTCGAATAAAAAATAAAAAAAATATGAAAGGTGGACGATTTATAAAATTAGAAACATATAATAGCGAGTTTCGCTCATCATTAAAAAGAATGGATAAAGAAATGCTTATCAAGCTGGCCAAAGACAAAGGCATTAGCGATAGTGACATACAGGGTGTCACAAGTGAGGGAGATTCCAATTATCCATTAATCGATCTGATCGTTGAAGTTATCCATGCCAAATCTAATAATTCAGATGATCATAAAGATCTTAATTTTGAATTAGGTTATTGGTGTATTTGTGATAATCCTCTATGTTATTTAAATAGATTACCAAGTGAATTATATAATGAGGGTCAATCATTAAATCTCGCTGTAAGTGAAGATAAATCAGAATATCTAGCGCAGCCAGCAGCGGGACAACCAGAAGGTGGTGGTAAAAAGAATAAAAAAAAACAAAAGGGTGGTGTAAGAATAGATGCTTATATGAAAACTCCAATATTAGAAGAAGGAAAAAATTTTTCAAAGGGATTTTTTTGTTATCCTATTGATGAAGTTGATATTTATCAACTTCTTTATAAAAATTATAATGCAATTAATTATCGAGAAATTGTAGGTGATAAACAAATAGATTATCCATTTAATTTGGATAAATATAATAAGGATGAAAATTCAGCATATTATGAAAGTGAAATACAAAAATTATTAGATAAAATAGGAGAAGAATATAAAGGTGATTGTGAAAAAAAAAATATATTACATTCTCTTGGAAGATGGGTTCAATATTTCCAAATAGAAAAAGATAAACCTAATTTTAAAAACAATGTTTATAAATCAATGTATGAACAAGGATGGAGAGGATCTTTTAAAAATAGTTTAGAGAATACAACTGAAAGGAATAAACGGGATATGGGTACAAAAAGATTGGAGAGAGGTGATACTAGTTTAGAAAGTGGTCAAACTCCTGAACAAAGATATAGAATTAATAATATAGAAGATAATACAACAGAAGAGGGTGTTACAATAGAGGTAATTAAAAGTATTATTAAAAAAGATATATTATTTTTGAATAGAAAAGAAAATTTTAATAATATTTTTAAACAAAAGAAAAATAAAATAATAATAAAAATCAAAAAAGTTAATAGTATGATTAATTCTATTAAACCCGAAGATAAAAAACAAATGGAAAAACCAGATTCTTTAGGTTTATTTTCTGAGTTGCGGAAAAGAGTAACACCGGCGGGCAGAAAAGAAATTGAGAAAAATAAAGAAGAAATGGAGAGATATAAAGAATATGAAAAAAAATATGAAAAAAAAATGGAACAATTTGAAGATGAGTATATAAAATTAATAGAAAAGGTCATGAAATATATTACAGATTCGTCTAATTATGAAAGCACACTTAAAACAATAAAAAAAGCATTAAATGATTTTAGGAAAAAAAAAATCGAATCATCAGATAAAGGAAATAAAAAAGATAAATGTAATGAAGAAGGTGAAATATACGAATTATGTGAAGAAATTTATGAAATAAAAAATGAAACCGAAAAAGGTGAAATAACTATTATAGATCCTATATTTTCAATGGAACCTGAAAATCCTGGAGAAACAATTGAAAAAGAATATAGTGAATTTAATGTAATACTTGATGGAAATAATAAAAAATTTAGAAATTTAGATCATATTGGAGATTTAGTTTCAAGAATAAGAAATATATATGGTTATGATGGTTGTGAAATGAATATTGTTATTAAAGATAACAATATTGAAGTAATAAAAAAAGAAATATCAGATAGATATAATTCTGATATAGATATTAAAATTGAAAATAGTACAGATAAAATAGAAAGTATAAATTTATTAGATTATTTTAATCTGCCATATGAAAATGAAATAAATTTAGCAAAGAAAAAAATTCATTTCTATTATGAATATTATGAAAATTTTAATAGAGTTATTGAAAAAATTAAAAATGAAGGAATAAATATCGGTAAAACAGGGACTGAGGAAACAGAGACTGAGGAAACAGATTTAGAAAAAATATCTAAAAAAATTGTAAAATGGTTTAATAACAAAGAAATAATTAATTGTGTGTATAAATGGTCTGAATTATATTTTATGAATTTTGAAAATGTTAAAAAAATTATTAATAAATTAATAGTGAGCAATGGTTATGAAGTTACTGAAGTATGGAAAAAAATAAATATTGAAGATATTTTAGAATTTAATAGTGAAAACTATTTGAATACTATTAATAATGATAATTGTGGGATATCAAAAAAACAGAAAGAAGCAGGTAAAATACAAAACATATGTTCTCAAATATCAACACCAATTCTTTTTAGATTAATTGCATTATATTTATTGTATGATAAAAATGAAAATACTTACAATTTAGATAATATATTAAATCCAACAAGTGATGGATTATTTGAAGGTGAAGTTAAAAAAGAAGAGCAATCGGATCAGAGAACAGGAGTTCATCCCGAAGATCGAATGATAGACTACTTGACATATTTACATGAAAAAACAGAGAAGTTTAAAAATGCGACAAAAGAACCATCTGTTGAAAGATTGAATTATATAAATGATATAGTTAGTATTATTAATATAGAAAAAGAAAATGGTAATTATATTATTAAAATACCATCTACCATTCTCGGAGGAGATCCGTTGAATGCGCGTCCTCTTTTGATGTTAATTTCAGGTGAATATATTGATATAGAAAATGATATATATAATCATGAATTATTTATTCATTTTTCAAATTTAGACAATATAGGTTCTGATAAGACAAAACCCGAATCAGAATCAGAAGCACCAGAATCAGACGCAGCAGGACCAACTTCATCACCGGAAGATACAGAAGTAGAACCAGAACAAGCATCAGAAAAAGTAGAACAGAAAAGTGGAAAAAAAAATAATCTTTGTACTAATGAAAAATATACAAAATATGTTAAATTAATCAACAAACCTCAACTAGTATCAATATTTTATATATTAAATTTTGATATTTTTCAAAAATCAGAAGAAGTTAAACATACTATTAAAATTTTAATAGCAAATATGATATTAAACCAACAAGAAATAATATATGGATCTTATGATATTCTTAAAAAATTAATAAAAAATTATAATTCAACTCCGGACAAGACTAATTTATTTTGCGATAAATACTATCAAGATACAGTAACAACAGGGATAACTATATTAAGTGATAATACACATTTTATTGAGCAAGATAAATATGAATTATCATCTAAATCTGGTTTTATACCTAATTATCTTGATTCAATTTTTAATGTAAATAAAAAGAAAATTCTCGATAAAATCATGAATGATTGTATATCATTTTATATAATGGGAAACAAAAATGATGCTATATTATGTTATCAAGAGGAGAAAATAGAACCTATTCCAAATAGTTATGTTCCTGTCGGTGGACAATATTCTCAAATTATATATCCTCATAGTACTATGAATACTAGTTCTGATAAACATGGTTCAAAAACAATTAAAGATTTATTTTGTCTAATTATGTTATCTAAAATAATTTATACATATATTTATCAGAAATTATTTTATTATATATTTCGTTTAGAATCAGAAATTGAGAAGACTAAGGGGAGTACGGATGATAATTTAAATGTAGTAACTGCTTTATTAAATTATATAAAATATGAAAATAAAAAAATAAATATAGAAAATTGTCACTTTTGGGGTAATAGTATCCGGACAGGATGGAAAGAAGAATTTGAGAAATTTTTTGATTGTAAATCTTCATCAATAAAGGGTGAATTTAGAGAAAAATATTTACCTCTAAAAGGTTTAAATGATAGAGACAAATGTAATGAAATATTTGATAAGATAAAGAAATTTTATGAAAAAGATTACACGTATACATTACGAAAGAGTAAGACAAAACTAACGGATGGTCAAAATAGATTATTAACAACTTCTACGTTTAATGTTTTTTCAGATAATAATACAGATAATTTATTGGAAGAAATTTTTAATAATATTAATAATTATTTTGATAAAAATGAAAATAATTTTTTAATAGATTTTTCCAATACTGATAACGATATCATTTATGAATATAAAATATCAGATGAAGGGGGATTATTATTTGATATTAAAAATGAAACAATTGATAATTTTATAAGTATATGGAATAAAGATAATCATGATTTTAACGTTGATGAAAAAAAAAGCAATAAAATATTAACACTAAATAATTTATTAAAAGATAATTATGAAAATGATATATATTATTTTTTTAAAAAATCGGAAATTAACAAAACTTCAGAAGCAACAGAAGCAACAGGAACAGTAGCAGCAGCAGCACCTGAAGCAGCAGCACCTGAAGCAGCAGCAGCACCTGAAGCAGCAGCAACAGCAACAACAGGAAATTCCAATTTAAAGAAAATTATTCTTACGGATTCAGATGATGAATCTACTAAATTCAAGAAATTTTATGGAAAAATATCGGGTTTAGATTCAAATAATGAAGAAGATATTAGGTTATATAATCTTATATACAGAAAAAATATGCTTAAAAGAAATGATATTAATAAATATCTTAATTATCCATGGTTAGAGAATGAAGATAGTTCTGTCACTGAAGAGTTTAAAAAATATATAACAAATCGTTTTTTAAGAAATAAAATGCAATTAAGTACAAATTTAATTTACAAATTACCTTCACTAGAACAAGGGGGACAATTAGAAAAAATCGAAAATAAAGAAAAAATGAACGATATACATGATATTATATTTAATGATGAAATTGGTGAAATGAATAAAACTGATAAAGAAATTGAAAAAAGATTAGGAGATAATAAATCAACTTTATTATACTGTCCGGAATGTTCTAAAAAATCTAAATATGACATATGGGATTGGATGAAATTATATAAAAAAATAAAAGAAAAATATTATGATATAAATGATAATAATGATTTCTTTAATTTAGAAGATTCAAGATATCAAGTAATTGATTCTGATGGATGTGTAATAACAAAAAGAGATAAAATAAAAGAAGGTGAATATAAGCAATTATATAAAAATAATAAAGATAAAGAAAAAATAAAAAATAGTTATAATGAAGATAAACTGGTTAATAAACAATCTTATATTGCGGTCATTGATGGTGTAGAATATGATACAAGTAATGAAGAAGAGAAAGAAGAATTAGTAAAAGAATGGAAAAAGATGAAAAATAAAAGTTTTTATGAAAAGAAAAGAATAAAAGAATTAGAAGAATTAGCTAAAACACGCGAAGAAAGATTTAATGAAAGATTGGAGAGAGAGAGAGAAACTCAGGAAAAAATTAATGAAATTGAAACTGAAAGAGAAAGAAAAGAATCAGAAGAAAGAGAAAGAAGGAGAGAGCGCTTAGAAACAAAAAAGAAATTAGATCCAATCATTGATGAACTTCAGAATGCAGTAGATACTGCGAAAAGTAAAAAGAAAAATGATGAAGAATCAGAAGAATCTGAAGAAATAAATGAACCCGAAACATTTGATATAATATCTAATACACATAGAAATCGAGAAAAAAGAAAAGAAAATAAAAAAATAACTTCATCATCACAAAGTAAATTGAATAAAAAAGAAAAAAAAGAAAGATTTAAAACACTAAAACGTATTTTAAAGACTATTAAAAGAGGAGCAAAATCTATATCTAAAAAAATCTCTAGAGGTAGAAAAAAAGGAGGTGGTAGAAGAAAAAAAACTAAAAGAAAAAAGAAAACAAAAATAAATAGAAATAAAACTAAAAAGAAAAAAACTTCTAGAAATATGAAAAAAAAGAAAAGATAAAACATAAATTTATTCATGAATAATATTAATACCACATACCTTTGAATAAAGGTATATATCTTTTAATAATCTCTGACTTTTACCTGATATTTTAATACCACTGGATTCTAATTCTTTTTTAATATCATTTGTTTTTTTTGATCGAATTGATTCAATGTGAGTTTCAATTTTCTCAATATCTTTTTGAGTTATTTTTTTATTCTTAATACTTACTTTCCTTGAATTTTTTTTCTTATTTGGTTTTTTTGTCTTTTTAGGGGTCATTTTTTTAGGAGTCACTTTTTTGGGAGTCACTTTTTTAGGAGTCATTTTTTTAGGAGTCACTTTTTTGGGAGTCACTTTTTTAGGAGTCACTTTTTTGGGAGTCATTTTTTCAGGGGTCTCTTTTTTGGGAGTCATTTTTTTAGGAGTCACTTTTTTGGGAGTCACCTTTTTAGGAGTCATTTTTTCAGGGGTCACTTTTTTGGGAGTCACTTTTTTGGGAGTCACTTTTTTGGGAGTCACTTTTTTGGGAGTCACTTTTTTGGGAGTCACTTTTTTTTTAGTTTCATT
>MDSZ01253484.1_pt1 | contig 27507 bp, 45 predicted proteins | sample 811201 | NCBI WGS metagenome assembly MDSZ01 (sample SAMN05326647, study PRJNA326480) | marine metagenome | isolation source: seawater | place: Indian Ocean: North | collected 2010 | reverse complement strand
GTTGAGTATTTCGCTGATAGGAATGAGCTAGAAGATCTGGCTCATAACACTGTGTTTACAGGTAAGGTGGATGAGTACTTCGGGTACTCTGAGGGTGAGCTTGAGTATCGCACGCTTCGGTTTGAGCATGAGGAACTTGAAGGAGATTTTCAAGGCAATGCTGTCGTGAATTATACTTCTCCAACGGTACCCTTCACTCGCATCCTTGAACATAAGCATTTCCAGCCACAGACTGCTGGTAGCATTTCAAATACGATTATCACTAGAGAGTACTCAGCAGAATACTCTCGCGGCAAGACGCCGTATTATCCGATCAACGATGCAAAGAATACAGCTATGTACAAGAAGTACGCTGCAATGAAAGCCGCGCAGGACAACGTCATTTTCGGCGGCCGGCTATCAGAGTACAAGTATTATGATATGCATCAGGTCATTGGATCGGCTTTGGTAAAAGCACGAAAAGAAATTGAAAAACGTAAGCAGAACGATTAGAATATTAGAGGTTGATAAGGAGTCACATCAATGAGAGTACTTTATAGTTTCTGGGGTTTTATTACTCCACTTGAGAAAAACACAGTTGTTAATACACCAGACGGTGAGAGAGGCAATCGAGTTGATTTTGTCAATGAGCTGATGAGCAGGGGTCATACTCCAATCCAGCTTCAAAAGATGCGAGATGAGGAACAATACCCTGGTGTTGAGTATGACGCCACCGGATTTCCTGATGGAGATGTTCTGTATGTAGAATGGCGTTGGCCTACCTGGAAGAATAGTGGTAAGAATCCTGTCGAGTCAGATTACACTCGGCAATGCGAAGTCCTTGACTACTATCATGAGCAAGGTATCCCAATTATCATTCATGACGGTGATCTTAAGATGACACCTGAGGAAGAACAGCGCTGGCCGAATGCAGTCCTTGCAGATGCGTGCGTGTCTCCGCAACACCAGACGCGAAAGAGAATCACTATTCCCTGGTGCAATTACATGAAGCGATATTTTGACCCAGTCGAATATTCGTATAACTACACTTACGTAGGTAACAACTATGAACGTGAAGACCCTTTCGAGAAATACTACGTAAACCCATCAAAGCGCTTGAGGTTCGCAGGTGTTCAGACGTCTATTTACGGTAACTGGTTGCAAAAGTCTCCAGAGCGTATTGATCCATCCGTACTTTTGGCAAAGACGCCGAATGTCGCTTTCGGTCCGCGTCTTTCGTACAAGGATATTTTTAAGGTACTGAATGAGTCGATCACTGTTACACACATCACAAAGCCGGCTTACACTCCGTATGGCAATATTACAGGTCGTTTTTTCGAGGCCATTAAGAGTAATGTTCCTGCGCTTGTGCCTGTAGAATTTCAGCATGCTATCCCCGTTGGGTTGAGCGACGAGTCTCTCCTGGTAAGAAGCTCTGATGATGTCGTAGAAAAAGTAAAGTGGATCTCTACTCTTAACGCTTCTGAAAGAAAGTCTTTGGTTGATGCTCAGGAAGAAGCTTTGAGGACAGTTATCAATCCGCATCCTGGTTATAGGGTTGATCTTCTGGAGAGTCTTGTAAGATGAGAGTAGCCTTCATTGGTCCTGATATGACAGGCAAGTCAAACATCGCTTCTGAGTTAAGCAGAATTTTTAATGTTCCAATTTTTAAGAATTCAGGTGAGTGGAAAACAGAGCTAGATAGCGAAGACTATTTTTTGAACCTGCTCCGTTTTGGCGGTCCTTTCTTGATGGATTTTATGAAGCAGACTGGTGTGAATGTTATACTTGACAGGTTTTATCCTTGCGAGCTTGTTTACGCTGAAGCTTTTAAAAGGGATACTGACAAAAAAGTTATAAAGTGGATGGATGATGAGTTTTCCAAATTAGGGGGTAAGTTTATAATTTGTTTGCGAAAAGACTATTCCGGTTTGGTAGATGATGTTTACCCTGATAAATTACCAACTGAGATGTTGCAAAACCTTGATAGTCTTTACCGACGTTTTTCTGAAACAACAAATTGTGAGTGCCTTATTTTACACACAGATAATGAAGACTTAGAAGAGCAAATAGGAAAAATTTTGCGATTTTTAGGATAGGAGATTGAGATGAGTTTTAAGAAAGCATTAGTTACGGGTTGCTGCGGGTTTATTGGAGCCCATGTCACCCGACTATTGATTAACGAGGGGTGGTATGTTGAGGGTGTAGATGATCTTTCAAACGGTGACCTGTCTGCCATAAGCGATATGAAGTTCCGCGCGATTCATGATGCGCTTCTTCCGCACTACAACACAGAGCCGAGTGAGGGCAGCCTCTTAGTAATGACTTGTGATTTTGCATCACCAGCTGTCCTTGACAGGGTTTCATCTGGATATTATGATGTAGTGTTTCATCTAGCTGCGAACCCGCGGGTTGAGTTCTCCGTAAAGCATCCTGCTTTGACAACACACCACAATGTTCAAAAGACTGTGGAACTCATGACATCATGCCGTGACAACATCGATCGCTTTGTCTTTGCGTCGTCATCAGCTTGCTACGGTAATGTTGAGACTCTTCCAACAGTAGAAGGTTCAGGAGATAATCCAACGTCACCTTACGGTCTACAAAAGCTTGTGATCGAACAGTTTGGTAAGCTATACAGTGACCTATACGGCTTAGAGTTTACAGCCCTGCGGTTCTTTAATGCGTACGGCCCTGGTCAAGACGGTACATCGCCGTATTCGACCGCCATCTCTGCTTGGTGCACGAGGCTCCATAAGGGTGAAGCGCTCAGAAGTGACGGCGATGGATTACAGACTAGAGATATGGTATATGTCGAAGATATTGCCAGAGCGATGTTAGCCGTTGCCACTCATCCCGACGCAATAAACTTTGAGATTTTCAATGTCGGTAACGGTGAGTCCTTTACTAACAAGCAAATTCTGGAAAGCTTAGTAGAGCGTTTTCCGGAAACCACAATCAACCATGCTCCGGAACGTCCTGGGGATGTAAAGCACACACTGGCTTCAATCGAAAAAGTTAAGCAACAGATCGGATGGGCGCCTGAAGTAGGTTTTTGGGATGGGTTAAACAGGACCCTTGCATGGTGGGGCCTTGTATGAATCGCTGCGCTTGGCCAGGTAGATCTCATAGGAATGATAAGCCTTGGGGGTATGAACGTGAGTGGACAGGAATTTTTCACGGAAAAGAAATTCATATAAAGTCTGGTCACAGAACAAGCCTTAAGTACAACGAGAGAAAAGATGAGCTGTTGTATGTTCAGTCTGGGCGTGTGTACGTTGAGTTTGCTGATGAAGGTCACCTCACGAGCCCAAAGAAACACCCTGCAAAGGCTAAGGAGCTGAAACCAGGTGAACTATTAAATGTTCAGTCTGGTTGTCCATATCGTCTATCTGCCTTGGAGGATAGTGTTGTTTTTGAGATATCTGAAAGCCGGTTTGGCGGTGCTAGAGTAATCATCGAAGACGATTATGGCAGAGATTGTTCGGAGGCCGAATCTAAGAACCTGATATTTAATCCAGCAAAGAAAGCTTGAAAACTTTGCCACATATGTCTAAAATGGAGTTGACATGAGCATATTAGACCCGAATTCAGTTAACGTTGTTATTTATCATGCAGATTGTACTGATGGATTCGGCGCTGCGTATTCAGCATGGAAGTGCCTCGGTAACAGAGCAGAGTATCACGCTTGCAAACACGGCACTCCCCCACCAGATGTTAAGGGAAAGATCGTTGTGATCCTTGACTTTTCATTCAACAACGCTACTACAAAGAAGATGATAGAGGATGCTGAGGCTCTCTTAGTGATTGATCACCACAAGTCAGCGATGGTGGAGCTTCATGATATCCCAAACACAAAGTTTGACATGACAAAAAGCGGTGCGATGCTTTCATGGGAATTCTTCCACCCCGGGAAAGAAGCTCCGAAGTTTGTGTCCTATATTCAGGATAGAGATTTGTGGAAGTGGGAACTGCCGTACTCTAAAGAGTTTGCCGCTGCCTTTGACATGATCCCGTTTGAGTTTGAAGAGTTCGAGAAATTTGAAGATGACTCAGTGTTTGATGACGCTGTGAAGCGCGGCTCATACATTCTAGCTTATTCAAAGACTGTTGTCAAGAAGGTGTGTGAAAAAGCACAGCCTCGTAAGATCGATGGGAAAGAAGTGATTGTTGTTAACGCTTCTCACTGGATGTCTGAGATTGGTGCGCGGCTTGCTCCTGATTGCGACTTTGCTTTAGTGTGGTATTGGGATCACGAAGCCAAACATACGAAGGTGAGCCTTCGGGCTTTCCATGACACTGTTGATGTCGCCGAGTTAGCTAAGCGTTTTGGCGGGGGCGGACATCGAAAAGCAGCGGGATTCCAGCTTCCAGCCGGTAAACACATCGAAGATATTTTTGATAAACCTAAGAAAGCTACTAGAACTAGTAGAGCAAAAAAGACTACAAAAAGTAAGGAAGCGAATGAGTAAGATGTATTCTACAATCATGGCCGATCCACCGTGGTACCAACGCGGCGGCGGAAAGTCCAAGCGTGGCGCAGACAAGCACTATAATCTTCTTAAAGAAGACCAGATAAAAAGCGTCATGACCGAGATGCTAGATGGGAAGGTTACAGACGATGCGCACATGTACATGTGGGTAGCCAACAATCATCTTGAGGAAGGACTACGTGTTTTAGACCACCTTGGTTTTAGATACATTACTAATCTAGTTTGGGCAAAGCCTCATTTTGGTTTAGGCAGGTATTTTCGTGGTCAGCATGAGATTTGTTTGTTCGCAACTCGAGGGAGAGGTTTTTCGATAAGAACAGAGGGTGTCAATAACGTACCATCCCTGATATCAGGAGGCTTAATCTCTCCAACACGTCACAGTGCCAAGCCTACTCAGATTTATGAGTTAATTGAAAGAAGAAGTGCCGGGCCGTATTTGGAGCTCTTTGCGCGGACAAAGCGCGCTGGTTGGGACTGCGTAGGGAACGAATTGACTGAGGAGTAAGAAATGTCAAGAGCTAAGTGGGATGACATCTGGATGGAGTTTGCACATTTGATAGCTAAGCGTTCTTACGACCCGCGCTACCAAGTTGGGTCCGTTATTGTTACAGATACAAACACACAAGTTCTAGCAGTCGGCTATAACGGTAACTATTCAGGTGGTCCTAACGAGGTTGAGTCAACCAGCCCTGGCCAATCTGGGATGATTCACGCAGAGATTAACGCGCTAATTAAATTGGACTACAATAATCCTCATGACAAAATCATGTATCTGACTTTGAGCCCTTGCCGGGGGTGCGCTAAAGCCATTATAAACGGCGGCATTTCTGAAGTTGTGTACTGTGAAGCTTATCGTGATACTTCTGGTCTAGATCTATTAAAATCAGCAGGAGTGAAAGTCAGACAACATTGTCGTGAGCAAGTCTAAGCTTCGTTGTATATTTAATGATGATATACACCACTTCCGGAGTTAATGAAATGAAAAAGAGCCTTACAGAGGACTTATCTTATAACTGTACAAGACTGATATTCAAGTCTCGAATAGATGATCTAACCACCGCCGCCCTAAATGAAGGGATTACTGACGGTGTTCTTTTGTTAGAGAAGTTTACTGCTGATGACGCCGCTAACCTTGAGAAGGGTGTGAAACAGATGGCGGACATGATCGGTGGTCTAGAGAAGAAACTTGGCAACGCCGGTGATGGGTGGAAGCCAGTTATCGATACCTTGAAGAAAGAAATATCTGGTCTCGACACAAAGTCTGTTGCGCAGCTGGCAATTAGTGGAGACACCAAGAAGCTAGCAAAAGCGTCCACCGAGTACACAAAGAAGGTGCAAGGTATCGCTTCTGAGATTGCTGCAATTCTTGACGCTACTGAGCAGATGAGAAAGAACCTCAAGAACTTTGAGAGTGACGTTGGAGATAATAAGGAAAAGACCATCGGCGCCCTCTCTGATGAAGTTGAGAAATTCCCAGATGTCAGCAAGCTTGATAAAGGAATTTCGTCTGTTTATCAGGTTCCTAAATGGTTCCAGTCTGCGTGGGCAGAGGGTTCAAAGTCAGCCGAAAAAGAGACGAAAGGCGGGTTCTTTAAGAAGGCCATGTCTTTTATTGGGGGCCTGTTTAAGGGTGCGAAGTCAGGTCGCCTTATAGACGCTAAGGTTCTTGCTGATGCGATTAAGGCGACCCCTTATGAGGCTCTAATGGGTCTAGACTTAAAGGGTGATGTTCAAGCCTTGACTAAGTCCTCTGAGGGCGCTGCGGGCGAGACAGCTGAACTAGCCGCTGCTGGAGCTGCTGGCGGAGAAGGTGGTGGAAAAGAAGGTGAGGGCTCTGTTAGCCCTGAAGAGAAAGAAGCTGTTGAGAAAGAGCTTGGTGCACCGCCTGCTTCTGAAGATGAAGCCGAAGAAGAACAAGCGGCCGCTGAAGAAGAGCTTAAAGCTGCAGCAGAAGAAGCTGCAGGCGAAGCCGTACCACCTGCTGTCGCGGCAACAACCGCTATCGACAACTGGAACGCTAGTCTTTCCGACACCTCTCAAAAAGCACTCCAGTCCGCTGACCGGCTTGGCTCTCTGAAGGCCGATATTAACGCGTCTTTGGAGGGTGCTGCTGAGGCCTTAGCCAAAGAAGTACAAGGTGCCATTGCAAAATGGCGGTCTGACAATGAAGAGACCCTCATGAAGTCGAGAAGGTTTGCTAAGAAGAACTTCGATTCCCTAGAGAGTATAATTCCACAGTTAGTCGGCGCAATGATGAAGAAGACGTCAGAGTCTAAAGTTAAACTAACAAGGGGTATGGTCTATAAGACCGTAGCCAAGTATTTGGACAAGAAATACAAGGCTGATGGTGTCTTGTTTGAATCCGCTCGGTGGGAAACCCTGGCGGGTATGGAGAAAAAATAGATGTCAGTTGACTCCGATTTCCTTTTAGAGGTTTTTAAGAACGTTTACAGTACTCGATTAAATGAAGTGATCGGAGAAGCTGACGTGACAGATGATGACGGAAAAGTGATTTTGTCTCCTGATTTGAAAGTCCGTCATAAAGACTCAGGCTATGAGTATACTATAGACAGAGTCGAGGGTGAAGATGGTGATGTAAAGATATTCTTGCGGTCTCCCGAATCGCCTCGCGTTGAGCCCCCACCGGAAGAGAAGGCGCTGCTGGGGCAACCGCCGACCGATGATCTTTTAGGTGAACAAGACCCAGCTGTTCCCCAGGAGACTGCTCCTGAAGAAGACGACTCAGAAGAAGTTGTTTTTGTTGTAGATCAAAAAGAGTTTGAAGACGAATACGAGGTAGACTAAGATGTCAGTAATCGATGAAAAAGAACTAATCAAAGTGATAAACGAAACTCTCGGTATCGAGAAGAGGGCTTCTAAAAAGAAGGTCATAAATGAAGCCTATGTTTTGGAGCCGAAAAAATACTCGATCCAGACCGATGTCCTAAGCCAGAAGGCCCTCGCCGCGAACATCGAAGACTTCGAAAACACTGTGAAAATAGCAAATGAGGTTTCTGCCAAGCTTGACAGTGTCGACAAGTCAGAGGCGAATGCAAAAGACTCTGCCTTTAGAGAGCTAAAGTGTGCTGAGGCGCATAACCTTTCAAACGCGTTCCTGACTTCACTTCACTTCGATAATATCGCCGACCCCACATCAAAGGTCATGATGGACTCCTTGTCATACATGAGGCTTTCACGTGATTTTGGTACCTTCGAAGATTGGCAGCGAGACTTTATCGCAACCGCTATGTCTGCGCGAAATGGATTTGTTGTTACTGTCTACAACGGCTCCCTGAACAGGTACATGAATGTTATGGTAGATGAGAGTTCAATTGGGGCAATGATGAGTTGCTTTCCAGTTATCAGTCTATGTGTAAAGGAAGAATTCTATTTTAGAGACTACCTCAACGATAGAAAGAGCTACATTTACGCAATGATGAAAGAGCTTCGCTGGAGCTTAATAGAACGAAGAATCAAGCGCGCGGACAAGCTTTCGAAACTGTTGTCTTCACCACTAGGAGAATAAAATGAAAAGAGAATTGCTAAAAGAATATTTTCGTCGTCAGTATGCTCTTTTGACAGAGCAAGAAGAGGAAGAAGATCCCTTTGCGACTGACGAAGGCGGTGACGACGAAGGCGGCGATGAAGGTGGTGACGAAGAGGCAGAAGGCGGCGATGACGAAGGCGAGGAAGAGGAAGAGGACAAACCAGATGTTGATGAGGAAGACGAACAGCGGTATAAAAAGTCCATGGACGATCAACTGCAGGCGATCCTTATTGACATAGAGTCTGACTCGATTAAATCCGCGCAGGTGCAGCAAGAGAGTAATAGTCTGATGCAGATCTACATAAATGAAGCATCTGACGTTCCGCTTGATACCGATAAGTTCGCCTCAGAAGTTGCTAGAGTTATACTCAATTTTGACGCCTTTGTTGATCTTGAAGGCATGCTTCTTGCGAAGGTGAGAAGTTTCCTTGTCGACAAGCATGGTGAAGAAGTGGCAGACGAAGTCGAGGGGCTCCTGAAGTCACGCCATGATATCGAAAAGATGCAGGACGAAAAGAAGCAGAAAGAAGAGGTTGAAACACAGGTTCCAATTGCTGTTGGAGCAACAGGCGGAGCTGGTGCGTGAGTGATTCCTTTGTTACTAGAAAGTCTGTACATATCAACCTCATGAAAGAAACTCATGCCGAGTTTCGAGTACTAGCTTTTAGAAAAAAAATGTCTATGCAGTCAATAGTCGAAGGATTGGTTTCCCGTCTAGTTAACGGTGATCCATCGTTGAATAAGATTATTGATAGGATGGCTGAGGAGAAAAAGCAAGCTGAGTTTCGTAAAGTTGTCGGTACAGATGCTGAGAGCGTATATGATATACTCGAAGGCTTCGATTCCCTAAAGGAGGATTAATGTTTTGGTTTGGTCATAGAAGGCGCTTGAGAGAGCTTGAAAAAAAAGTCCAGCAGCTTGAACAGCAAAATACGATCCTAAGCTTAGCCTTGCAGAATATCCAGTCTGCGCTAACAGCTTCTGCCTTGAACCAAGAAGGGGTGGCAAAAGACGTTAGGGAGATTCAGAATGTTATAAACACATTCTTACAGCAAGCAGAGGCCGCGGCCTTATTATACGGATTCGACCCAGGCGATGGGTATGAACATTGAACTATGGAATAATTAAAGCGGAAGGTGGTGCAAAATGGCGGAAGACGCAGCTAAAAACTTAGAAAAAGTCGCTAATGTCTTGCAAAGCGAAAAGATGGGTATGCTAGACCGGGTGGTTGGTAGAATTATATCGCGTAAGTTCTTTGTGTTTCTTACAGCTACTGGGCTGCTTACCTGGGCAAATCTTGATAGTGACACCTGGGGAATGATTGCCATGATCTATATTGGCGGTCAAACAGTGATTGACGCCGCGATCGCTTGGAAACACGGGTCGAGGTAGTCAGTGAGTTTATTTTGGGCTAAATTTGTGGGGTGGTGTAAAGAAAGGTGGGAGCTGTTGCTCGGCTTCTTTCTTGGCATATTTGCTCTTCTAGCGTTGTTTAAACGCGGAGACAAAAAAGTCCTACAAGAAAAAACCAAGATGAATGATCAAATCCAAGAATCAGAGCAGATCGCTAGAGAAAAGCTCGAAGTAGAATACCAAGAGAATCTTCAAACTTTTCTAGATAAGAATGAAAAGATAGAAGAAGAAACCAAGGAAAAGATTAAGGCTCTTGCTGGTGATAAGAAAGACCGTGTAAGAGAATTATTAGACTCACCAGACCCTGAAGCTGCGATTGCCGCAGCTCTGTCAGATTTATTGAAATAATCGGAGACGTTGTAATGAACGATAAATACTCACTAAGGAAAACTCTTTTAGAGAATACAAAGCCAGTTAAGAAACTGACCGCCGCAGATTTACGGTCACTTATTTTGAGCGAGTCACGAAGCCTGTTAAAAGAGCATACAATTCCGGATAAAGATGCTGACATTAATGACATGGACGCAGACGCTGTCTGGGACATCATGACGGGTGAAAATGTTGAGGAAGCTCAAGCTTTGTTGGACAGGATTGGGTCTGCTACAGGATGGGGATCAGGCGCTTTGAAAAAAGCCGGGGTTACCGGAGAGACTTTAAAAGATAAAGCTGAAGAAATATTTGGTGATAAAGGTACCTTCGCAAGCAGAGTAAGCGGGATGGTTGCTAAACTCGACGCCGCCGAAGGGTTCTCCAAACCAGAAATGCCAGCCCTGGAGGGCGGTGACGTCGCTGCATTAGCCGATGCGCTTGATGAAGATGGTGAGTACAACGTCGACATTGGCTCTGATTTTGGTGGTGACACTGCTAGCTTTGCTGAATACGCAGAAGATCAAATGAGCGGAGAAAAAAATGAATCCGCTCGTAAGACAGGTGACCTTATGGTCGAGCGGTGGGGTAAACTTGCTGGCTTGAGGCCAATCAACGAGATTGAGACCGACGAGAGGTTCCCGTTTCCAGGCGCTGCTACTGTGATGCCAGGTGCTCCAAACTTGGGAGACGGTGGCGCTGCTGACTTAGGTGCAACCTCTGGAGAAGCAGAGCTGTTTCTCAAGAAAGGCATTGGAAATAAAGGTGATGATCTTGGGGTTAGCCCTAATCAGTCGATGAGTAATGGAGACATGAAACCGACCCAAACAAACGTCAAGGCTGCAAAATCGATGTTATTTGCGCTAGCGAACATTGGCCAAGATATGGAGGGTGCTTTCGCGTCTTCGGACGGCGAGATAATTGATGGTCACCACCGCTGGTCTGGTCAGTGGCTCCGTTCCGGTGGGGCTGCCCAAATGGCGAATGTGCACGTTGTAGATAAGGGTGGTATGAGCACAGGCGAATTCCTTACCATGCTGACTGTTATCGGCAACGCGATGGGCCGACCAACAAAGCTGAACTAAGATTTACTTCCTCCCTAAGCCTCTTACAATTACACATGAAGAAACTATTTGTAAATGCCATGTGTTCCTGGATCTGTTGCTGGCTAGCTTTTTATCCAGCCATTGTACATGCTCAGGAAGTCGAGGCTCCAACAACTGAAGAGCCCGTGCCTCTACAGACAGGTCAGGTTGCTCCTTTTAATGGTGTCTTGATTCCGACTATTCAAGCCGCAGAGATGACAGCGAGGTTAGAGCAACAACAGACACAGTGCAATATAAGGGTCGAGTCTGAAGTCGCAGCCGCGTTGAATAAACAGCAGTTGTTATTGGACAACTGCAATTCCTACCGCTCTATCTATGATGAGATGTATACTTCTCAGCTAACTTCTCAGAGAGAATACATAGACTTTTTAGAAAAACGCGCAACTGGTCCAAAGATTCCTCAAGAGGTTGTATTTATTATTGGGATCGTTGCAGGAGTTGGTTTAACAATCGGTGCTGGGTATGCTATGCATGCTGCGGCGCACTGATATTAGCAAACAGCTCTTTCGCAGCATATTTAATATGTGAGGTGTATTGCTATGTCAAAAAGATATAAGAACTTTCAGGACCAGGTTTCATCTTTGTTGTTCGAGGATTCCTATGTGACGCACGGGACTATAGACAACATGCGTGCTGGCCATATTGGTGATGAACCAGAAGACGTGCTTGATTTGCCGCTGGATCCCACACCGCAAGCTGCGGTTCAGTTGTCAGACGACCTACCACCTGTAGAGGACCCGAATTACGCGCCAGTCAACACTCAGCAATTAGCATCAGCACTTTCTGCTTTGGCTCAGGATTTGCCTGACAAGACTGAGTTGATTAACAAGACTTACGAGAAATTTAGAAAATTTGTTGAGGATAATAAAGCTATGGGTATTGAAGTTGTGGATACCGGGGACGTCGATGTTCCTGAAGAAGTCTCTGAAGCAAGAGCTTTGGTAAAGAACATTTTAATCATAAAGGCGCTGCAAGAGCAGTCTTACAGAGACCTTGACGATACTGATGCTTATGGCAACAGATATGATGATGATAAGCTCGGTGATCTAGATGGCCCAACAGACGAAGAGCTTGACGCTATGGAAAACCCTCCAAAAGCCGAACCGACCAAAGACGAGTCAACGCTGGCAGATCTTGCTGATGAGATGGGTCTAAGCACTTCTGGGATTAAGAGGTTAGAAGCTGAAGCTCTGAAAAAGCTTAGATTGATGATGGTACATTTTCCTGATGATGTTGACCCGGTCAAAGAGATGGCCATGGAGTACTTTGCTAAGGGCCTCCTTGAGCTTGAGCTAATCGATGCTGAAGAAGCAACGGATCTTATGATGAGTAAAAACGCTCACGAACTAAAATCATTCCGTCAATTTATGTGGGACAGCTTCTTAAACAACGTCTACAAGAAGATGCTTAGAGATGCAGAGAAACAAGGCATCTCTGAAAAAGACTTAGGTACCTTGCAACCAAGTCTTTTAGACCGCTCGAAAGCTTATTTCACCGGTTTACCAGATGCAAAAAAAATGAAGGTGTTGGTTTCTTCTCTTGCCGCTGCGGAGTAGATAATGAAGATTGGTTCTTTAATGAAAGAGTATATCGAGAATAACGATCGAAGATCTCGCCAGATTGGTCACTCGCTGCTGCCAGAAGTTTTTGCAGTGCAAAATGAACTTCCTGTTGAGACAGCGTCGAATGAGTGGACAGTCATTAATTCTCCAGATCGACTTCAAAGAGTATACACCTTTAAGAACCTAAGCCAAAGAGGGATGTTCTTAGAAGAACTTCAGGCTCTCGAGGAAAGAACAGGTCACTATGCTAAAATCATAGTGGAAGGTCTTCAAGTAACTATCGAAGTTTGGACTCATGACTTAGAAAGAGTAACAGAGCTCGATAAGGAGTACGCAACATCTTGCGATGATTTTTATAAAGACGTTTCGTTAATCAGGTTTGGTGAGTATGATCAGTTCTAAAGACCAAAATGACATCAGGGTCATAAACGAAGAATACGAGAGAGTGCTAAGTAATCCTGACAACATAATCGTGTCAGAAGAGCTTCAAGAATTGATTGATATGCCTCTTGCAGATCCTGAGGATGACTATACTCCTGAGGTCGCTGTTGACACTCTGACACTTACCATGTTAGACAGTGATGGTTTAGCTGTCGGCGTGAGAGGGGAGCTATCAGAGCTAAGTCACCAAGGCGATGTGTACACTATTTCTGTAGATTCTGATAAAGTGAGAAGAGAGTTTCTTAAAGTCTTAAGCTCTGCAAAGGCAGCGGACAGTCCAGCGGCTATAATGCTTGGAGGATTGTACGAGTCTGAGATCAATGATGCCGAAATTTCGGTTTGGTCTGTAGAGAAATCTTCCCCTCATAGTTATAGATTTACTGTTAAGTTTAGGAGCGAAAATGGCATCTTTTGATAAATTTATGAAAGACCTTGAAAGAAGACAGAAGATTAAAGCTGAACGTCTTGAAAAGCACAAAGAAGCAGAGGCTGCTCACTCGATGAGGGAAAGAGTAAAGCTGTATTCTGAGCGATGGCAAAATTCAGTCCGTCACTTGAGGAGGGGCAAGAATGAGAAATCTTGATTTAGACCACCTCGCCGCTCAGATAGCAGAGCAGATCCTTAAAGAGGAGCTCTCTCCAGCAGATTCTGAGAAGGAAAAACAATCTGCTTTGGTCAAACAAATAAAGGGTGATGATCTTGACGCTCCTGAGAAAACTGACGATGAAAAGCGCCTCACCGATGAAGCCGAAGAAGATGAAAAGGACGAGGAAGCAGAAGAAGATATAGAGCCTAAGCCTAAACCTGGTGAAGGTGAGGAAGATGAAGAGGGTGAATTTGAGGTAAAAGCCTCAGACAAGCTTCCGAAAAATATCACTTTTGATCTTGTAAGAGACCAAATTAATAATCTTCGCGCTGGCAAAAGCTTAAAAGATGAAGCAATATCAAATCAGCTGGAGGATTATTTCAAGAAGCTGGGCCAGGCAGAAGAGCAATCTTTGTATATCTTTCTGAGTTCTCTTGCTGCAATTCTGACTGGCGGTACTCAAGGTGATGAAGCGCCCCGCCCAGAGTCGATGGGAATTGATGTTTCTCCCAAGCCTGAAAAGAAAAAAGAAAAGAAGTCGCCAATTCCAGGAGTTGACGATGAAGGGGGCCAGGCTCCGATTATAGTTGGTGAGGTTGCCAATAATACTGTCGCTAAAATACGGCTGCTTGAGGCGATGACACAAGATGACAGTCACCGGTGTTTAAACGGTAAGGTTGTAAAATTTGGATCGGCTGCATGCATAAAAGATATCAGAGCACGAATAGATGACACTGCTCATACTCGAGACTCTTGTTCTGGTGGGACTGCTGATCGGGCTAGTCTGAATGGTACTCTAAAGTACTTACGCCAGAAGCTTCGAGCCGCTGAGAAGATTGCGCTTTTGAAACAGAGATAAGGTGCCGTTATGCTGAAGAGCCAAAGAAAGCGGTTACATGATTTAGGAGAAGAGGAATTCTTCGATATAGCTGAGCAGGTTTGCCATAACCACATTGAAGCTTTTCCTGTATTTGAATGCGTAAAAGTTTTCTGCAGGTTGACTGAATCTGGTGACATGACTTATGCTCGTCATGCTAATGATCTTGGGACGCTTACAATCACCGCAGAAGATATTGCTTCAAGAATGAAGAGTCCTGAAAGAGAGGGTGTCGTATTAGAGGCTCTCCAAAGCTTGGAATCTGCTAATTTTCCATGGCCGTTTTCTCCTGGTTCTTCAAGCTGGGTTCAACTAGAAATCCTTGATCCTTCGATCAGGATGAAGGGTCCAGTGAATACCCCACAAATAGTTTTTCGGAGAGCTGTTAGATTGAGCACCTCGAGATCAGAGGATACTGTGACGTCATCCCCACTAGTGGAGAGAATGTTTGCGACTTTGGAAAAAGAACTTCCTGAAGTAGCTGGAAGATTTAAACTTACCTTCGCTCCTTGCTTAAGATTAAAGAATGTTGCTGGGTTAGGGATTATGTCTGAAGCTCTTAAGGTCCGTGACGAGTTGTCCGTTTCAGAACTTGCCGAGTCTTTGGTTTCTAGCGTTCTGTTAGAGAATTCCCAACTACCGCTCTCTATGAATCCCGGGTTTTTTATCCGGTCTTCCGGGGAGGAGTACAGAGTTGTTAGCGACTGCTACTATGCGGTGGAGAAGCAAGAGTCTGCCTCTAAAGAAAGTCTACCACCGCTGCCTATAGGATTTGTAAGATGAAGATTGGGGAAATATTAGAACTTTCTATCGAACTGGGGCCAAAGTGCGAAGTCACTTCATGGATGGACCTAAAGAAGATCTTGCTGCTGAGTCTTCCAGCGAGAGAAAGAGCACGTTTTTCCACCCGTCATCCAGAAACTAAAAAACAAAGCTTGAATGAGTTAGAGAGAAAGATTCTTGATAATTATGAAAAGAAGACGGGCGTCAAGCTTGAGGTACCAAGATGAGTCAAGATAGCGAAAAGTTTATAAGAGAGCAAGTCCAAAAGCTTCTCCTCGAGTTTGACCTTGGGGGAGGCTGGGTATCGGACCAGTATGGCGCAGGACCGCGATTAGATGTTTGGAAGACTTTGTTTTCTCCCTTTATAGATGTTTTCAAAGTTGCCATGGTAGCCGCGAAAGACATCACTTCCGCAGCTATTGATATTGCTGACTATGCAATCACATTTGATCTGGAAAAGCAGAAGAATATTAAAGAAAGGTTCCGGCAGCGAAGAGAGAAGTACAAGGGCCAGATGAAGAAGGCTATGGAGTCAACAGATGCTGCTTTTAATGGTCCTGATGCCAAGCTCTTCACATTTATGGCCGCACCCGGAATGGTTTTAGGCAAAGCTGCTGCCGGCCTCACATGGGACGCTGCAGAGCCAGTGAGAGATAAGGTCGATGAGTTCTTTGGCGGTACACTAGGGATTGGTGATACAGCTATTGCTGCAACTACAGCGGCTGATAAATCGCCTGGACTGATGGCTGACCTGAAGAGGGCTTTTTTCGGGGAGGGGCTAAACGATTTAGACAGAGTAGAGCTTATCCTGATTGAACAAGAAAAATCTAAAGATGTAAAGCCCCCATCTGATGAAGAGCTGAGAGACTTAGCTGATGAGTATATCAAAGAGAGCGGTTTCCAAGACGAAATCGATACTTTTTGGGATGAGCTAATCGAGGATAAGCAGAAAGAAATAGACGAGATTTTAGAGACTCAACGTGAAAAGATTGTGGGGTTAGGTGAGTTGGCTCAAGCCGAAACTATGGAAGATGCCAAAGCTGCCGCGCAGAAGCTAGCTGCGTTAGACGTTGACTTTACCGAACCCTTGATGCAAGTGGAAGCAGCTCTAAAAGAAGAGGCAGAAAAGATGAAGGCTGGCGGTGATGAGGTTGACAAGGTTATTGAACAATTACGAAAATCCCCACAAGCAAAAGGTATTGCTAAAGACGCCCCGGTGGAAGAGTTCTTTCCGATAATCGAAACTGGCCTACTTGCAAATACTTTTGGGTCTGTGGTGGAGGAAGCGAAAAGCACTAGCGCGGGTGACCTTCTAGGGTTTGTAGCTGAAATGAGTCCGGATGATCTAGAAAAGCTTTCGAAGATGAGCCCTCGTGGTAAAGAATACGCAGACATGATCTTTAAATTCAGGGACAATCTTTTAAGTATTTGATTTTCGTTTATTTCCTGTACATGTTCGATATAATGTCAACAACATAGGAGTTTTGTAATGAACGAAAACCAAAGAAATTGGATACCTGAAATCTATTACGAAGAAACAGAGGAAGGTATCACTTCCCACATCCCGTTTATCTCTGTTCCCTCTGAAGAGAAAATGCCGAACGTACTTTTCATGTTTGAGTCGAGAGAAACAGGGGAAGAAGAGATTGGCCCGGGCGGAGAGCCTATGCCCATAGTAGATTTAGATCTTCACCAATACGCAAACATGAATGTTTTGCGTGATAATTTGCCATCCAGCACGTATGATATAGTAAGACAGACTTTAGGCCTCGAGCCTCTAGCTCAAGCTACAGAGAAAGGGCAAAAGATCACTGACGCCGTTAGAGAGAAGGTAGTCTCCCAGTCTTGACATTCGTGTAAATCCTTACACATTGTGGTATAATAAACCTGTAGTTAACACTAACAGGAGAAGACTGCTATGTCTGCATACCTCGATCGAGATTCGTCGATTAAAGCAATTAAAAACATCAAGGGCTTGTTCTCTGAAATCACCGACTTGTACGGCAAGTACGGGATTGATCTTGGGAATGATGTCGGCCGAAAGAATATTTTGATATCCGCTGCTCAGGAACACTTTTTTGCGCAGGCGATTGAATCCATTGTTGGAGACTGTTCAAGCGATGGCCGAACTGGAATGGCCGATATTGTCATCGGCAGTCTTGGAGATCGTGAGGTAGAGTGTAAGGTGGTGTGCCGAGGAAAGAGCGGATCTTGGTCTCTGCAGGCTGATAAAGCAACTTTAGAGAGAAAGGGTTCCTGCGATTTTCTGTACCTGCTATTTGATCGGACACATGAAAACGTAGCAGTCTTACTTTTTGAAGACCTGGTTCCTGACGATTTTTACGATCCTGCTCCCGGCTCCAGGGGTAAGGCTAGACTGAAAAAGTCCAGCGCTTTTAAGAAGTGTATCCCGCTTGTCGGGGGGTTCAACAACTTGAGGCATACATGGATCGAAGAGTATCGATCACGTCGTGAAGCGGCCTCAACTCCCCAAGAAGCGGAAAAAGTTGAACAAAAGCTACAAGCGTGGTACAATAAACCAGATTCTTACAGCATACAATTGGAGAGTGTGGATGGCCTCTAAAGATTTCCCGGTAGGTAGTATCGTTTACTTTTTACATAACAAGACAGAAAGGGTTCTGCCTGCTCAAGTGCATGAAAAGATTGTTCGGACCTCTATTGATGGTTCCAAGGCTACATATATTATTTCAGTGCAATCCAAAAACAGCGATTTTAGGAATATAGAGGTTGATCCTGCGAATGTGTCCATCTTTCAGACGCCTGCAGAAATGAAAGAATTTATGGTTTCCAGAGCCACTGAGGCAGTATGTAAACTTGTTGACGCAGCAGAGAAAGCTTCTGAGGTTTTTGGTGTTCCTGAGCAGGTACCCCATAATGATCAACAAGAAGAACCAGAAGATTATGAGTCTTGGCACGTGCCGGCAGCTGACCGGCCCTTAACCAGCTCTTCTAGCAAAAAGAATAAAACAGAACAATTTACAGAAGTAGACTTAGGTAACGGTCGTACTGGTCGCTTGAAGGTGTGATATGAGACATTTGATTTTAGATGCAAACAACTTACTTTTCCGCGCTCGACATGCGTGCTTTCGTAGGAAATATGACCATGTAATTGTCCACACATTCTTTCGAAGCATCAAACCGATAGTGGAGAAGTTTTCCCCAGACTGTGTTTATTTTGTCTTGGACGGATACCCCAAAAAGCGTATGGAATTGAGTCCAGACTATAAGGGTACTAGGGAGTACCACGATAAAGACAACTTCAGGGTTCAAAGGAAAAAGTCTATTTCAATGATTAAGGAAAGCGTTCCCTTTCTAGTAATGAGGCATCCTGAAATGGAGGCTGATGATGTCATTGCTGATTTAACAATGCGGCTCCTTCCCCACAGCGATGAAAAGATCGTGGTCTCAAGCGATACTGACTTTATTCAACTCTGTCAAGAGGAAGGGAATGATGTTAAACTGTACAACCCTATTAAGAAAGAGTTCCGTGAGATTCCGGAATATCCGTATGCTGAGTGGAAAGCGCTAAGAGGAGACTCAGCTGACAACATACCTGGAATCAGGGGCGTCGGTAATAAAAGAGCTACAGCTCTGGTAAAAGACAGGAGCCTTTTAAGAGAGTTCTTGGGCAAAAAAGTAGAATACCAAGAGACTTTTGATAAGAATATCGACATGATTAAGCTCCAGTCGATGACCGAGGAAGAGTATGCAGATGTTGAGACTTGTTTCGCGGATTCATCTTTAGATTCCCTTAGAGAAACCTTTACGCAGATGAGGCTCAAAAGTATGATTACAGACAAGGCATGGGGCAACTACTCACGCCCTTTCGGAGGATTACAAGATGGAAGAAAATACTTTATCGAATGACGAACTACAGCGCATGCGCACAGCTGGCATCATAACTGAGAACGAAGTTGTTGTGAGCCAAGGAGACCTCTTTGTTGCCATTGATGTTGTGACACAGAACAGAAGGGTTTTGGAAAAAAACAGCATGACCGAAAGCATCGGTAAAAAGAGGCTACTCAAGGGATGATTGAACAGACTTATAAGGTTATTGCTTTCGGCGATGAAGCAAGAGAAAAGGTCAAGGTCGGGGTAGAGCAGCTGACCGATGCAGTAAAGGTTACCATGGGCCCAAGCGGTCATAATGTCCTGATCGAACAGCTTGGTGCACCTCCTGTCTTGACTAAAGACGGAGTGACTGTTGCTAGAGCAGTAAACCTAAAGGATAAGTTCGCCAATTTAGGCGTTAAATTAGTGAGAGAAGCAGCTCAAAGAACAGCGGAAGAAGCAGGGGATGGTACAACAACTGCCACTGTACTAGCAAATGCTCTATACCAAGAAGGTCTTAAATCTCTATCGGCTGGTCACGGCCTACGTGAGATAAGAGAAGGAATGCTCAAGGCTTCCGAAGAACTCAGCAAGAAGGTTGAATCTGCAGCAGTGCCCGTCAGTTCAAAAGATGACCTGCTTAGAGTCGCGAATATTTCAGTAAACCATGAACCTGAATTAGCTGAACTAATTGTGACCGCGATTGAAGCGGTTGGTGATCATGGTACTGTCACTGTTGATGAAGCAAAAGGATTTGAGAGCTCTCTTGAGGTTGTAGAGGGTTGCGAATTGGATAGGGGATACACATCTCCATATTTTGTTAACAAGCCTTCTAGGATGGCGTGTGAGCTTTCAAACCCTGCGGTTCTTGTTACAGACCAAGCAATATCCTCAGTGGCTCATATCATGCACTTTATGGAAGAATCTGCAAGAGAAAACCGACCCTTCGTTATCATTTCTCCTGAATTGACCGGAGACGCTCTCCAAGCGCTTATTATGAATACGACGAAGGGTATTATTAAGTCTTGCTCCCTTGCTGCTCCCGAGTTTGGCACAGCACGACTTGAATCCTTAAGAGACCTTTGTACTTTACTTGGCACGGAACTGATGACAGGTGATCAGTCTGAGTGGAGAGCTTATGAGCTTAAGCATCTAGGGTCTTGTAAGAAGATGACTTCATTTCGTTTTCGAACCATTTTTGTTGGTGCAAAAGGTACTAAAGAGTCTTGCGAATCTCGATGCAAAGAGATTATTACAGCTATGGATAAGGCTGATGATGAAATGAGGCACGTCCTTTCTCGCAGACTGCGCCGTCTGAACAGCGGTATTGGCATTTTGCGCGTCGGAGGTTCTACGGAGGCTGAGATTGGCGAAAGGAAAGACAGGGTTGAGGATGCTCTTTACGCGACTAAAGCCGCTATGCAAGAAGGAATTGTCGCCGGCGGTGGATCACTTTTGGCTCGTTTAGCCAAGGTAAGTTTAAGTAGGGGTGACTTGACTCCTGGTGAGGTGATAGTGTATAAGGCTGCTTGTGAACCCCTTTGCCAAATTGCTAGAAACTGCGGCTCTGTTCCAGAGGTCGTTTTAGAGAAAATTGTTGAAAAACCTGATGGGTTTGGGTATAATGGGATTAGTGGAGAGGTTTGTGATCTACTAAAAGAAGGTATTGTCGATCCTGTAAGAGTAACAAGGTTGGCGCTACAAAATGCCGTAAGCGTTTCGGTGAATTTACTTTCCATAGGTTGTTCTATGGTCGAAGATGTGGAAAAAAACTAAATTTGATACTTAATAAAGTAAGGAGTGTACACAAATTATGGCTAAGCCGCTTATTTCAATATCTGCAGAAAGCATCCCCTATGTCAGGGAAGATGGGTTGAAGAGGGAAGTGTTTTCGCTTGAAAACAAGAAGTCTTCAATACTGAAAGAGCGTGATAGGAGTAAAGAGACTCAGGCGCTTGTGCGTAGGATTGAGACTGAAATCTGCTATCTCCAGAGGGAAATAGAGATTAGGCTTCGCCGTAAAAAAGCTCATGCCAACTTTATGCAAAAAAGAATGGAAAAACGTGCAAAGAGATCTTAAACTGTGGTAAAATAATAATAACAGTGGGGAAGGAAACTACTGTCAATTAATTCACAGGAGGTGCTAGTGATTTTAGATACATACTTTGACAACGTGGGAAAACACGCTCTGCTCTCTCGAGAGGAAGAGGTCGAATTAGCAAAAGCAATTGAGAAGGGAGACCAGCGCGCTCGCAATCGCATGATAGAAGCGAACCTGCGTTTGGCGATTTCTATTGCAAAAAACTTTAGAGATAAGGGGTGCTCTTTCGAAGATTTGATCCAAGAGTCTAACCTCGGCTTGATTAGAGCCGTTGATCGCTTTGATTGGCGAAAGGGGTTTAAGTTTAGCACCTATGCTGTATGGTGGATTCGCCAAGCTGTCCAGTCTCATGTGGCCGGCCAGTCTGGTGCGATCAAGATGCCGACGTCGGCAAGAGCGATTATGTATAAAGCTCAGAAGTTTAGGGAAGAGTACCAGGATGAGTTTAATTGTGATCCCTCAGCAGCTGAGGTTGCCGCTGCCGTAGGTATTCCAGAAGACACCCTCCGGTCAATCTACAAATCAGGGTCAACGACTATCTCTCTTGATAGAACTATTTCGAAAGATGATAGTGGTGGCCGCACATTCGCGGAGATCGTTGGCGGAGTTGACGACACTGATCCAGGCGAAGAGCTAGACAAGATTGCGATCAGAGGACTTCTTGTCGATGCCTTGAAGAAGCTAACTCCTCGAGAAGAGAATATCATTCGTTTACGGTTTGGCTTGTCTGAAGAGCCGAATGATTACACTAATTTTCCAGCTACAAAAAGAATGAAAAAGAACCTACAAGGAGGGAAGTAATATGAGTATGCCAAAAGGATTCAAAGCTAAGAACGGATATGCAACAGTTGGTGAGCGTGGTGGCCTTGGCTACCGGGAGATCGCTGAGAAGATGTCAGAGAGTGGTGACCCTATGAAACACTCTGCTGCTAGAAACTACTTTCTTCAAGGTATGCGTAAGCTCGCTAGTCCACTAGTTGAGATGTACGGTATGTCTAATGATGAAGTAGATCGTATTGCTTTAGACCCTCGATTTCAAGAAAGCGTCGCTGATATCATCGAAGAAGTTGGCATTGAGCTATGATGCACATCTTTGACGATCTCCAGGACCTAAGGTCTTCTACGGAGATCCTTGAAGCTCTTAATTGGGATGAAGAGAGATTTGAGTCTTTTATGGAGGAGCTACAGTACATGCTGCTCGCTGCCCCTCCTAACCTTGACAAAGCTCTTTTCTGGTTGAAAAATACACCTTGGGATGTTTTTGATCGTAGTAACATACCAGAAAACATCTACTCCGTTCTTGAGAGTAGCATTAGAAGAGTAGAGGCTCGGATGAAGAGGCGTCTAGAATTAACTAGAAAGACCTCTCTTCCGCCCGCTAAAAAAGACAACGAGTGGAACTAAAATGAAAGAAGTAAAGAGAAATTTTGAAAGCTATCTTAACAGACGAAAAGTGAAAAATGTAGGAGACTGGCTGGCGAAGATGAATATCTTGACGCCTCAGCAGCTTACTTCGTTTTGGGAAGCTTCTGGACTTGAGGGTGATCTAGACAAGTATAAACCCTGGCTCCGCGGACCAACACATCGTGATCCAGAAAAAGTAACGCGTGTTGAGTCGAAGACTAAAAATGCTGACAGCTCTGAGAATGAAGCTTGGCATGTACCTGCCGCCAAGAGGCCACTCACGAAGAGCAGTAAAAAAAGAAAGTCTAATACCAAGAGTAAGAGGGTGACGACCGTCAAAAAGCCTGGGCAGGGTGATTAGTTATGGTTCCAAAGTCTGTGAAGGGAAAGATATTTGCGGTTCTAACATTTTTAAACCTCGGGCTTGCCTCTTTCTTCGCAGCAGCTGGTCTTAGTGATCAGTCTATATTAAGCGGAATAACATCTTTTCTATGTTTCGGAGTGTGGGTTGCAGAGATCTACAAGGAGTGAAGAATGTACAGAAACGTTATAAAGGTTACGACCCACCATTCTTCCCTGAGGAAGAAGTCCAAGCCGTTTCCTCCTGTAGCTGAGTGGACCTCTAAAGAAACCTCTGTTATTCAAGACCTGCAAGACACTTTTGCAGTCCTTCAGGGGTATGGTTTAGCCGCCCCTCAGATCGGTCTGTTCATGAGGGCTGTGGTTATAAGCCCTAGAGCCTTGGGCCTCGGCTCGAATGAATCGCTTGTGATGATAAACCCAGTTTTAGAGCTGAGTGGTGAGGAGCAGAGAAATGAGGAAGCGTGTTTTTCTGTCCCGCATGTTTCCGCTAGAGTCAAGAGGCACGGAACTTGTGTTGCTAAATACATCTCTATTTCTGGAGAGGAACAAGAGGTAGAGTTTACAGGCTTTCCGGCTGCCTGCGTCCAGCATGAGGTCGACCACCTGGATGGTCGATTGTTCTTGGACAGGATCGGTTCAGCGTGGCGTGGGATGCTGATGAATAAGATCAGAAAGAAAGAGAAAAAGATCTTGATTGCGAAAAAAGCAGCTCAAGAAGAATTTGATAGAGAGCACCGCGGCTTGGTTGAAGAGCGCGACAGAAAGAAGATAACACACTCGAGAAAGAGAAAAGCAAAGACTCGTAAGAAGCGAGTAAAGCGCTCTAAGAAAAAGTAACGGAGGAAGTTTTGGCTAAGAGTAAGAGAAAAGGGAGAGTTAGAAAGTCTAACACTAAAAACTGGGGACAGGTTGGTGTAAAAGTGCCGATGCCTGCGACGATTATCGTGCCAGCAGGTCGTTGTCCGTTTATCATGGATGAGTATTCAGAAGACGCTGTTTACGAGTGGGTGGTTACTCTCACTAAAGAAAAAGCAGATGTTGTTACATACAGACAGTCTGTGTACACATATTGGCTGAGGCATTCTTTCGACCTTTTTACCGAAGACTTCAGAAAAGCTTTGAAGATTGTGAAGAGAATTGTTCCAGAGAACACAAAGAGTCTGCAGGATCTTCATATCTCAAAGGCAGACCTCGAGCAATATGTGTAGGTGTTCCAATGATAAGACAAGGGACTCTTGTACTTCGTCTCGATGATGATTATTTAACTCATCTAAACAGGTCAATTCTAAAGTCTGAGTACCCACCGGTCGGTGCGCTTTGTGTAGTAGTCTCTAGCCCTAAAGAATGTGATCTTTCCAGACAGCTAAGAGTACAGATGGATGGTCATGTAAGCCTGAAAAAAGCTATTGACGTTTTTCACGAAGGGAAGATATATCACTCCTGTGAAGTAAGAGCCTTTGAAGAGGTGAAAGTTGATAGGTAGGTTATACACTATCGGACTTCCCGTACCTGAACCCGGGACAGAAGTGCAGCTCCCCTTGCATAGCCCAGTTGGTGTTCCTGAAGGAACTCTTGCTTTAATTCTCGAAAGAACTTCTGATCTTTTTACTGTTTTGACACCCTACGGAATACTTGTGATTAGTTCTTACTACTTAACAGCATGTATATGATTCACCCCGGAGACAGCGTTTTGCTACCAACAGGAGCCGTTGGTCTTGTAGTTAGAGTCCACGAAGACTCTGGGATCGGACACGGATTATTATACAGCGTTTTAGTTGGCGAAGAAGTTTTTATTTTTGATGAATGTGATTTAACTCTTTGTGCAGGAGCCCACAATGAACCTTAACATGCTTTACTGTTTTCTTTGCTTTATGGCTTTGCACATCGCTGTATGGTTCAGCACAAATCTACAGCTTGTGAATGATGAGCTAGCTGCGAAGAGTTTTCAAGTTATGTTGATATTAGCCGTACCAACAAGCATCGCTGCGTATTACGGTACAAAGTTTGGCTACGCCGCGTTCGGCGAGTCCGCCTGGTCAGTTCGCTTTTTTGGCTTTGCGTTGTCTTATTTGACTTTCCCAATTTTGACGTGGTGGCTGCTGGGGGAATCCATGTTTACTGTTAAGACGGCACTCTGCGTAATCTTATCATTCACGATTGTAGCAATCCAAGTGTACATGTAGGGTGTTTTTTACCCCGGAGTGATATTTAATAAAATGTTAGGAGATCAAAATGGCTTCTACTGTATGGAATGCATACCACAGAAAAAAGGCAAAACAGAAGCCAGAGCTTAACGAAAAGACTAGTGAGGAAGATAAAATGTCTGGTACAGATAAAAAAGATGACAGCTATATAGACTCGAACATCGCTGATGATGATTTTGATTTTGTCATGGCCTATGATGACGACCCCGCGGAGGGAGACGAACGTCTTCTCCCCGACAACGACGCAAGGTCTGCGATAAGGTGTGGGTTCGTTGGTGTCGGTGGTGGCGGTGGAAAACTCGCCAAAGCTTTCTTAGACACTGGGTTCAACAAGACTCTTCTTGTCAACACAACTGAGAAAGATCAGCCTGGTGGTCTGGATGCTAACCACTTCGTACTTGTCCCTGGCGCGGATGGGGTTGGTAAGGATGTCCAATTAGGGAAGCAGGTCCTTGAAGAGAATAGTACACTGGTCGAAGATGCTGTGAGAACTAGAATTGGCCAAGTCGATTGGTTATTCGTTCTAGCAGGCGGCGGTGGTGGTACCGGTTCAGCATGCCATACTCTTCATGGTTCTTTAAGCAGGTACTTAGAGTCTGTAGAGGCGAGTGGTCAAGTTGTGTATATCGTTTCTAAGCCGACAGCTCAGGAGTTGCTGAATCCAGCCATCTCTAAAAACTACACCACACTTATGAGCGATATCGCTGGACATCCGCACATTGTGATTGATAATGAAAAGCAGCTCCAGCTTCTTCGAGGTAAGGTGGGGATGCTGAATATGTTCCCTGCTGCAAACCGAAACTTCGCTAAACTGTTAGGTCAGATTCTAAAGCTTGCAGATGAGCATACCGAAATTCAGACCTTCGACAGTAAAGACTTGGAGAGGTGCCTTAAGTCTCCAGGCAGAATCGTGATTGGTTCGACGATCATAAAAGATGTTGCAAGAAATGATCTGGGATCCCTGGTGTATCAAGGTTGCCTAAGATCTTCTCCTTGCCCAACGCCTTCAGGTAATGCCTCAACTGGCACTTTGCTTTTGATTGTTGACGGCGGTATGGCCGCTGACCCAGACGTGAGCCGTCGACTTGAGTCAGCTTTCTCATACGTCGGAGGAAGGGCAGACGTCTTGTTTTCAGGTGTCTATATGAAGGAAAGAATTCCAGGCTTGATTGCTTTGACCATGCTGGGTGGCCTAAAGTAGGAGCATTTCCCTTATTAGCTTTCGAAGCCCTGATGTTTCTTTGCTTTCAGTTAGAGATGTCAGGGCTTCCCAGTGTTTGGGGCTAATTGACGAAGGTATACCACCTGCTGCATCAGAAAGTGCTTGTATAGATTTGGCATATTTTTCTTTCTGGCGTGGCGATGGCGCATCAGATAGGTTATGCACCATGTCTGCTAATTTGACCCGCAGCGCCAAGGGATTGTTCAGCAGTCCGACGACATAGTCCACGTAGGGAGCGTTTTTTTCATGAGTTAACGCTTTCACCGTGTCGATCACTGTTTGACCAGATTTTGGGTTTCTTATAGAACCCCTGATAAACTCTTCCATCTCTTCGACTGTTTCTACAGTGTTACCTGGTGCATCTTCCAGACTGTCATGTAAAAGTGCAGCCATTTGTGCAGCGTAGTCTTTTGGGTAGAATCTCCTTACGATGTTTCTCACTTCTGACGGGTGAGTAAAATATTCTGATCCATCACGACGAGATTGGCCGGTGTGAGCCATTCTAGCTGTCGCATATACATCTCTAAAGTCATCGTAAGTGAACTGCATAGTATTAACTATTATCAGGTTCTTCAATTATTAAGAGCTTAGAGCATTTTGCTGGACCATAGAAACAGCAGGCTCCGCACTCTACGCAATAGTCACTTATCTCTTTTTCAGTATTTATCTTGAGTTGCTCTTCCATAGTTCTTAGCTTTTTGTTCTCGACATCTATGAATATACATTTTTCGAAATGAGAGTTTGCAAAGTTCCATGGGTACTCTATACACGTCTGAGGCCTGTTTTTGTAGACACTACAAACATATTTTGTCTTTTTGTTCATGGCTGAATAATAACAACACATCAACAAAAATAAATGGTGGACCCGGCGGGAGTCGAACCCGCGTCCGCAATAGTCTTAGTTTGAGTCATCCACAAGCTTGTCTAGCCATTTCTCCGGCTAGAGGGATATTCACCATAGTTTTTTGCCTCCATTGTGAAGTGAGAGGACTGGCGGCCTTTGTTGGTCTTGGCAGAGCCACCTGCTAAAGCCTAAGTTGGATAGATGGTCTTAGGCAACCACCCGATTAAGCGGCTAAGCGCTGTTCGTAGTAATAATTGTTATTGGCAATTATAGTTGTTGAACTTTTAAGGATGTATCTTTCCTGCTTGCACTCTCCCCTTGATTCTACCCCGTCGAAACCATTACGGGCCCATGTTCATTTTT
>MDSZ01029270.1_pt1 | contig 27508 bp, 25 predicted proteins | sample 811201 | NCBI WGS metagenome assembly MDSZ01 (sample SAMN05326647, study PRJNA326480) | marine metagenome | isolation source: seawater | place: Indian Ocean: North | collected 2010 | reverse complement strand
TTATAGGTAAAACTATCACTGCCATAAAAATCTTGATTTGGGACGTAATTAAAACTCCCATTAGTATTAATAGTAAGACTTCCATTTACTGGATTAGAAACTGGTTGATAATATTTTGTTGAGACTTTATTGGAAGACGCTGAAATACTTCCGGTATAAGCCATATCTTCATCAGTAGTAAACGCAGTTAAAGTACTTAAAGTGATAGCAAGAGGAGTACTTCCTCCTCCTCCACAAGAAATTAAAAAAAGACCCAAAAAAGTAATAGAAAAAATTCTTTTAGCCATATCTCCTCCAATAACTTAATTATATATAAATATGACTAAATAATTACTTGGTTTTAAAAAAAAATTTTTCTACTAAAATGACAGAATGAAAAGGGAAGATCAAATAAGACAACTAAAGGAATTAATAGGTCAATTAGAAGAAGGGACGGCGGTTGATGCCGGTGGAATTATTAAAGTTCCTGCAGAAACTTATACTTCTGAAGACAGATTCCAACAAGAATGGGATGTTTTTTTTAAAAACCATGCTCAAATCATCGGTGCTTCAGCTGACCTGCCAGAACCAGGTTCTTTTTTCACTTTAAATGACTTTGGGATACCTATTTTAGCTACCAGGGATGATGAAGGAAATTTTCTTGCTTTTGCTAACATATGCAGTCACAGGGCTTCGATAGTTGAAAAAGAGAAAAAAGGATCTAAAGAAAAGTTTTCTTGTCCTTTTCATGGATGGACCTATGACAATAAAGGTAATTTAATCGGATACCCTAAATCCAGTCAATTTGGAGAAATAGATAAATCTTGTTATGGCCTTACCCCTTTGCCTTCCATAGAGAAGCATGGATTACTTTGGGTTCATCCTGACAAAGATGGCGAAATAAATGTTGAAGAATTATTAGGTAAAGAACTTGATGAGACATTTAGCACTTGGCATTTTAATCAATTAATTCATGCTAAAGATGATGAATACTATACGGATATGAACTGGAAGCTGGCCATAGATACTTTTGGTGAGACATATCATTTTTCTGTCCTTCATAAAAACAGTCTTTTTGAATCTTTTCATGGCAATGTTGGTTTACAGAATTCATTTGATAGAAATGGGATGTTAACACTCTGCAAAAGAGAGATTGATAACATGAAAAATGAGCCAGAAGAAAATTGGCATATAGTAAGAGGAGCGTTACCTGTTTATTATCTTTTTCCTAATATCATCTTACTGGTATTTGATTTTGGAATGATCTTGTTGAGAGAATACCCGGTTGATAATTCCCCTCATAAAAGTGTTTCTAAAATTAGTTTTTATGTATGGCCAGGAGTTCTAGAAACCGTAAGTATTGAAGAAATAAGATCAGAAATCGGTACAGGTTTCGCTGATGTTATTAAAGAAGAAGATTATGTTGCTGCTGCTGATTCACATAAAAGTCTCATCTCTGGTGCTATCGATTTCTTAACCTTTGGGAGAAATGAGCCTATGTTGCATCATTATCATAATACCTATAGAGAGGCGTTGGGTTTGATTCCTCTTGAAAAACTTAATTCAGTGAAGACTTAAATTCTAGCCTTCTTTTATGTAATAGAGGTTCGGTATACCCACTGGGTTGATCCTTTCCTTTAAAAACAAGATCACAAGCTGCTTTAAAAGCAAAACCATCAAAATCAGGTGCCATATTTATATAATCAGGATCATCTTTATTTTGTTCATCGACCACTTCTGCCATTTTTTTCATGACATTCATTACTTCTTCTTCAGTAACAATTTTATGATGTAACCAATTAGCCATGTGTTGACTTGAAATCCTACATGTTGCTCTATCTTCCATAAGACCGACATTATTTATATCTGGTACCTTCGAGCACCCTACTCCTTGATCTATCCATCTAACCACATACCCGAGAATTCCTTGTGCATTATTTTCTATCTCGGACTTTATTTGTTCTGCTGTTAGAGAATTAACATCATCTAGTATAGGTATAGTTAAGATATCATCTAAAGAAGCTCTTTTTCTAGATTCTAGTTTTTTCTGCTCATCGTTCACCGAAATTTCATGATAATGAATAGCATGCAAAGTAGCAGCTGTTGGTGAAGGAACCCATGCACAATTAGCCCCTGATTCTGGATGTACTTGTTTATTTCTAATCATTTCTAACATTTCATCTGGCATGGCCCACATGCCTTTACCAATTTGTGCTTTTCCATTGAAGCCTGTTTCTAAGCCAATATCTACGTTACTGTCTTCATATGCATTAATCCAAGGTTGTGACTTCATATCTCCCTTCGGTACCATGGGTCCAGCTTCCATACTTGTGTGAATCTCGTCTCCAGTTCTATCCAGGAATCCTGTATTAATAAATATTATTCTATTTTTAGCTTCTCTTATGCACTCTTTAAGATTGATGGTAGTTCTTCTCTCTTCATCCATAATTCCAATTTTTGCTGTATTTTCTTTGAGGTTTAGTTTTTCCTCTATCCTAGAAAATAGATCACAAGTAAACCTAACCTCTTCTGGTCCGTGCATTTTTGGTTTAACAATATAAACACTTCCTTCTTTAGAATTTGTATATTTACTTTTTTGTTTTAAATCATGCATTGCAATACAAATAGTAAACATTGCATCCATAATCCCTTCGGGAATCTCTTTATCCTCTTTTGAATATAATATTGCTGGGTTGGTCATTAAATGTCCTACGTTTCGAACTAATAGAAGACTTCTACCAGGCAATGAAAATTCCTTTCCTGCAGCATTCAAGTATGACCTATCAGGGTTTAGAGATCTTGTCATTGTCTGGTCACCCTTAAGGAAAGTCTCTTCTAATGTGCCTTTCATAAGACCTAACCAATTCGAATAAACAATAACCTTGTCTTCTGCATCTACGGCAGCGATAGAATCTTCACAATCTTGAATGGTAGTAACTGCTGATTCTAAAAATACATCTTTAATTCCTGCAGGATCATCTTTTCCTACAGAATCATTTTTATCTATTTGTATCTCTATATGCAGACCATTATTTCTAAATAATATGGCACTTGGGTTGTCCTTTTCTCCTTGATAACCTTTAAATTGATCTGGGTTTTTAATAGAAGCTTTCTCTTGATTGCTTAATAATATTTCTAACCCTTCTTCCGAGATACTAAATGAAGTTATGTCTGAATATGATCCTTCTGAAAGAGGTATGGCTTTATCCAAAAATTGCTTAGAAAATTTGATAACAGCATCTCCTCTCGTAGGGTTATAGGGACCTGATCTTTGTTGACTATTTTCTTCTGAAATTACATCAGTTCCATATAGTGCGTCGTAAAAACTACCCCATCTTGCGTTGGCAGCATTTAAAGAGAATCTTGCATTCATTACAGGAACGACTAGTTGAGGTCCTGCTATTTTTGCTATTTCAGCATCTACATTTTGTGTTTCAATAGAGAAATCATCTTTTTCTTCTATTAAATATCCAATCTCTACAAGAAATTTTTTGTACTCCTGAAAATTATAATTAGATTGATTATCTCTATGCCAATTATTTATTTTTTCTTGTAAGTCAGTCCTTTTTTGCAATAAAGCTTCATTTCTTGGACCAAATTCATCCAATATCTCTTCTAAAGACACCCAAAATTCTTCAGGTTCTATCTCTAGACCATTTAAGATTTCTTTAACTAGCTCATCTAGATTTTTAGATACTTTTAGATTGCTTCTGGTAATTCTCTCTGTCATTAAATCCTTTTTTTAAAACTATAAATTACTTTCTAATTGAATCAAGTTTTTAGATCAACTTCTATTTATTTTTTTTACTTCTCGGTATAAGCTTCAAGAAGATGAGTAAACCTAATAAAGTAGGAATTACAGAAGTCGTTCTTAGGGACGGTTCTCAATCCCTTCTAGCTACAAGAATAAAGATAGAAGATATGATCCCTATAGCTTCTACTCTAGACAAAGTAGGTTACTGGTCCATAGAGTCCTGGGGAGGAGCCACTTACGATGCTTGCATCAGGTATCTAGATGAAGATCCTTGGGAAAGACTTAGATTATTTAAAGAAGCAATGCCAAATACTAGACAGCAAATGCTAGTAAGAGGCCAAAACTTAGTTGGTTACAAACACTATTCAGATGAATTAGTTAGTAAATTCATTAATAAATCTTCAGAAAATGGTATAGATGTTTTTAGAATCTTTGATGCGTTAAACGATTTTAAAAATATTGAATATACGATTAAGGAAGTTAAGGAGAATGGCAAACATGCTCAAGGCACAATGGCCTATACAACCAGTCCAGTACATACCTTGCAAACATGGTTAGACTTTGCCAAAAAAGTAGAAGACTCGGGTGCAGATTCTTTTGCCATAAAAGATATGGCCGGGTTACTTAGACCCTATGATGCCTATCAACTAGTTACTGCTCTAAAAGAAGAGATTTCATTACCTATACACATGCAAACTCATGCTACTACCGGTATGTCAACAGCAACAAACATGAAAGCCATAGAAGCAGGAATAGATAATGTAGATACCTCTATAAGTTCAATGAGTATGACCTACGGGCATACTGCTACAGAAAGTTTAGTCGCAATCTTTGAAGATTCTCAATCTGAAATAGATTTAAATATGCAACTTTTAGGAGAGGTGGCTGACTACTTTAAAGAAATTAGAGAGAAATATTCGGAATTTGAAGGGAGTATGAAGGGAGTCGATTCTTCCATGCTCGTTAAACAAGTTCCTGGAGGAATGTTAAGTAATCTAGAATCTCAACTAAAGATGCAAGGTCATGAAGATAAATTAGAGTCTATCAAGAGTGAAATTGCTAAAGTTAGAAAAGATTTTGGTTACCCTCCTCTAGTCACTCCGGCTTCACAAATAATTGGGGCTCAATCTATGCTCAATGTCGTTTCTGGTGAAGATTATTCCCGTCTTTCGAACGAGTCTATAAAGTTAGTTCAAGGAAAATACGGAAAACTACCAGGAGAAATCTCTGATGTTCTAATTGAAAAAGTCAAAGACATAAGCATTGAAGAAGAGACAGAAGAAGATCTTTCTACATTAAGTTCTCAATTAAGTGATCTATGCAAAGAAAATAAGATAGAAGATGTATCAAACAACGAGGAACATCTTCTTACTTTTGGGCTATTTCCAAATATAGCTTTGAGATTCTTTAAGAACTTATTAAAGAAATAAATTATCTAGGGCTTTGCCCATCATCTATTTTTATACAAGTACCAGTAACACATTCTGAAGAAGGTGAAACCAAATAAAGTAATGTTGAGTCCATTTGTTCCGGCATGCAAATTCTTTTTCTCGGCAAACTCTGACTCATATCTCCTATTCTCTCCAACATTCCATCTAGCATTTCAGAAGAGAACATCCCTGGAGCTATGGCGTTAACATTTATATGATTTCTAGCCCATTCAACTGCAAGAGACTCGGTCATCCTTACAATTGCGGATTTAGTTGTTGAATATAAAACTGAAGCAGAATTAGAACTTATATTAAAAGCAGCTATAGAAGCTATATTTACCATTCTTCCAGGTTCTTTTTTTTCAATTAACCTTCTAGCAACCTCATTAGAAAGTAAATATGGCCCAACTAGATTAGTTGCAACAACGTTATCAATCAGTTCGTCACTTTGTTTTATAGCCCATTGTGCATCGACCATTCCTGCATTATTAATTAATGTATTTACGGTACCTAGGCCTTCTTCAATAGTTTGAACCGCTTCTCGAATAGTATCTCTATCAACCATATCTATAGGGACGACCATACACTCTCCGCCATCAGATGTTATCTCTTCAGATAATTTTTCTAATTTATCGACTCTTCTAGCTGATAAGGCTACTTTAGCTCCGCATTTTGCTAATACTTTAGAAAATCTATAGCCAAGTCCTGAGGAAGCTCCAGTAACTAATGCAATCTGATCACTGAGATCTAAACTAAAATTAGGGTTATTGAAATCTGACATTTTTTTCTCCTAGTAAAAATTTGTAAATTTATGTTCAAAATATAAACATTTTGTAAAAAAAGCAAAATTTTAATCGAAAATGTATAATGCTCGTTCGTTGACTTTAATGGAAGAAGAAATGGCGAAACAACATAAAGAAAAAAAAGTAACAGAGGTTTTTGCAAAACCTTCTAGAGAAGAAGCAGAACAAGCTGTTAAAACCTTGATCAAATGGGCAGGAGATAACCCAGAGAGAGAGGGTTTGCTTGATACCCCAAAAAGAGTTGTAAAAGCTTACGAAGAGTTTTTTGAAGGTTATGAGCACAATCCAACTGAAATATTATCTAGAACTTTTGATGATGTAGAAGGGTATGATGAAATGGTTATAGTAAGAGATATCAGAATTGAATCTCATTGCGAACACCATATGGTCCCTATTATAGGAACTGCACATATTGGCTATATTCCTAATCAAAGAGTAGTAGGAATCAGTAAACTAGCAAGAGTAGCTGATGTATTTTCTAAAAGATTACAAACTCAAGAGACTATGACTGCACAGATTGCAGATATAATTGATGAAGTATTGCAGCCAAAAGGAGTTGCTGTAGTTGTTGACTCAAAACATATGTGCATGACAACAAGAGGAGTACATAAACCTGAAAGCAGTACTATAACCAGTAGGATGTTAGGACTCTTTAGGACAAACTCAAATACTAGAAATGAGTTTATGAACCTTATAAACTCAGCAAAAGACTAATATTTAATCTATGCCAGACCCAGACTTGATATTGGCATCAGGGTCAACTATCAGAAAGCAAATGCTAACTGATGCAGGTGTATCTTTTAAAGTTATCACCTCTGAAGTTGATGAAGATATTATTAAATCTACTTTTGTGAAAGAAAGTTTCTCTGAAAGGGTTATAGAGCTCGCTAAAGCCAAAGCAAAACAAGTAAGTAAATTATATCCAGATTCTCTAGTTATAGGAGCAGATCAGATGTGTGTTCTAGAGAACCAAAACTTTGATAAGCCCTTGGAATTTACAAAAGCTGTTGAAAACTTAACTAAGCTCTCTGGAAAAACTCATATGCAGTTCTCTGGAGTTTGTCTATACAAGAACAATGAATTAATTTGGGATCATAGTGAATTTGCAGAACTTACAATGAAATCTTTATCTCAAGAAGAAATCAAAGCATACATAAAATTAGATGATCCTCTGCAATGTTGTGGATGTTATAAATTTGAATCTAATGGATCTGAGCTTTTTGAGTATGTGAAAGGCTCTGAAAACGTTATTAAAGGTTTAGCTCTAGAAGCCCTTCTAGAGGCCTTGAATAAGTACAACTAAAAAAATATCCTTTTTTAAATTTTCTGATTGTTTTTAAGCTTGTATCATTTATTTATATTTGATAAAAATATCCTTGCATCATGTAAGGAAAGGGAGAGAAATGCAGCCAAGTAAGGAACACAATCAGTCTAAAACGCGTGATTTTGACCCTGATTTTTTAAGAAAAAAATACAGGGAAGAAAGAGATAAAAGATTAAGGGAAGATGGAAATGACCAATACATAGAGGTAAAGGGAGAATTCTCTTATTTCGTTGAAGATCCTTATGTTGATGAAGAGATTAAAAGAGATACATTAAACGATGAAGTTGAAGTTCTTATAATTGGCGGAGGTTTCGGAGGTATGTTAGCTGGAGTCAGGCTAAGACAAGAAGGAATAGATGACTTCAGAATAGTTGAAAAAGGATCAAATTTTGGTGGTACTTGGTATTGGAATAGATATCCAGGTGCTTCATGTGATATTGAATCTTATATTTACTTTCCTCTTTTAGAAGAGACTGGATTCATACCTAAGCAAAAATACACTAATGCGCGAGAAACTCTTGAATACTGCCATGTCATAGCTGAAAAATATAACTTATATGAAAATGCCTGTCTTCAAACTGAAGTTACTGCTACAAAATGGAGTGAAGAAGATAAAGTCTGGATCGTAACTACCAATAGAGGTGATGAAATAAAAGCAAAATTTGTAGTTCATTCAAATGGTCCTTTAAATAGACCTAAATTACCTGCAATAAAAGGAATTAATAACTATAAAGGCCATACTTTTCATACAAGTAGGTGGGATTATAAATACACAGGCGGATCTTCTGATGGAAACTTATCAGAGCTTAAAGATAAGCGTGTTGCTGTTATAGGAACTGGAGCAACAGCAGTACAATGTGTGCCTCATATCGGAGAATCTGCTAAGGAATTATTTGTCTTTCAAAGAACTCCTTCTTCAATAGACGTAAGAAACAACCAAGCCACTGATCCCGATTGGATCCCTTCTCAAGAACCTGGTTGGCACAATAAAAGAAGAAATAATTTTGAAACTTTACTTTCAGGAGGAATGGTAAAAGAAGATTTAGTCTCAGACGGATGGACAGAGGCTTTTAGAATGTTATTTGGAAGTGTAAGAGAAAAGGCTCCCTCTAAAGCAAAAATGGCTTCTTGGGCCATAACTGCGCCCTTCTCTTCTGACTTATATTCCTTAGGTTTTAAACAATATATGACAAATAAAGCAATGGCTTATATAGACTTACCAAATGCAATGCAAATGGCTGATTTCCAGAAAATGGAAAAAGTTCGAGCTAGAGCTGATGAAGTTGTAATGGATAGTAAAACAGCTGAATCCTTGAAACCTTACTACAACCAATTTTGTAAAAGACCTTGCTTCCATGATGAATATCTTCAGACATTTAATTTACCTAATGTTCATCTAATTGATACTGATGGGAAGGGTTTAAGCGAAATAACGGAAAAAGGAATTATATTTGAAGGAATAGAGTATGAAGTAGATTGCATTATTTTCGCTACTGGCTTTGAAGTAGGAACAGAATATTCTAGAAGAGCTGGTTACCAAATACATGGCAGAGATGGGATTTCAATTACAGAGAAATGGCAAAATGGACTCTCTACTTTCCATGGTATGCACTGTAATCAATTCCCTAACAGCTTCTTCTTTGGACCAGCACAATCCGGATTTACAGCAACTTATACATACTCCTTAGATGAGCAAAGTATTCACTTAGCTTACATATTAAAATCTGCTAAAGAAAAAGGAGCTACTTTAATAGAAGCATCAAAAGAAGCAGAAGATAAATGGGTTCAAACCATTATAGAAAAAGCTAGGATAACTGCAGATTTTCAAAGAAATTGCACTCCAGGTTATTACAATAATGAAGGCAAGGTAAATGTGATGCCTCAAAATAATACCTATGGAGGCGGTCCTATAGAATTCTTTTCTAGAATGAAAAAATGGAGAGAAAAAGGCGGTTTAGAAGGTCTAGAATTAAGTAATTAATTTGAAAATTATTTCAGTCAAAGAGCCTAATGAATTTTGGGTTCAACAAATGCATCTATTGAATCAACAAAATACACCGGAAGTAGGTGATGTTCCTGATATAGAAAACTTTAAACAACTCATTAAGTTTTCAGAAAATATACTAATTGCTGAAAAAGATTCAAAGTTGATAGGTTTTGTGTTGTGTATGAAGCAAAATCAAATGTATAAATCAAAAAATTATCTTTATCTATCAAGTAAATTTTCTGAATTTCTATATATAGATCGTATTGCCATAGGAAAAAAATATAGAAGATTAGGAATAGGTAAAACCATGTATGAAAAGATTATTGAAGCAGCTAAATTAACTGAGGTGCCGCTATTATGCGAAGTAAATACTAAGCCAAAGAATGGCCCTTCCCTGGCCTTTCATAAATACCTTGGATTTGAAGAAATTGGCAAGAATGATTTTGACGGCAGTAGTGTTGTTTACCTAAAAAAAGAACACTAATTTTCTTTTTGGAAATTTGTCATGGCAACTCCTACAAGAATCAAGACACAACCTAAAACCATAATTAAAGTAACTACTTCATTTAAAAACACATTACCAAGAATCATTCCTGATATTGGAACTATAAATAACGATGTTGTAGCTCTTACAGGTCCAATTCTTTTAATTAAAAACATATGTCCTATATAGGCTAGTCCAGTACATAAGGTTCCTAATAGAACTACACTTAATAAAACTTTGGGTTCCTGATTAAGATCTATTCCTCCATGCAGGAAAGTAAAAGGAAATGCTATTAAAAAACCAATTAAAAGAGATATGGTTGCTAAATAAGTAGGTTCTATCTCTTTTAATTGATAAATAAAGGTGGTTGAAAGGGCATAAAAGAAAGCTGCTGTAAGACAGAATATAAAAGGTACTACTGAAAATGTAATAGATTTAAATCCAATAATAGTTAATATCCCAAATACTCCCAAAACAAGACCCATTAACTGAAGAAAACTAAACTTTGCTTTCAACCATATTATAGAGATTATCAAGGCGAAAAGTGGTGTAGTTGAGTTCAATATAGACATTGTTCCAGCATTTAAAACTAATGCTGATTTTGCAAATAAGAAAAATGGAAATACAGCATAAAATAAGCTAAAAAAGATAATTATTGAAAAGTGTTCCTTAATCTTTTTTAAATATTTCAATCTTAAAAAAAATGGTGCTAGAAAAAGAGCTCCTATTAACATCCTAATTGCAACCACGTTCAATGCTCCCATCTCTGGGACTGCTATCTTTATGAAGAGAAACGAAGACCCCCAAATAGAACCAATTCCGAGTATTAAAACCCAGTCCAGTAAAGACATCTGGTTATTCATATTAGAAAAATAGTTTTGTTGGAATTATCTAGGAGTGTCCCCAATAATTGTTACTCTTTCCACTTTTCGGACTTGTGGGTAATAGTCTGAATTGGCATAGTGTTGACAAGATCTATTGTCCCAAAATGCAATGGAGCCATTTTCCCAAGAAAATCTGCATTGATACTCTGGAATAGAAGCCCTTGAATAAAGAAACTTTAACATGCGTTCAGATTCTTCAGGCTCCCACCCTTTTATATATTGAGTAAAAGCTAAATTTACGTAAATACATTTTTTACCTGTATCAGGATGGGTCCTGATTACAGGATGCTCGGGGTTAGGAAATTTTTCATTTACTTTATCTATTTCTTCCTGACTTAATCCTTTTTTGACTAACCCTTTTCTAAAATTAGCAAAATCATGCACGGCTACTTCACCTTCAAGTTTACCTTTAACTTCTTCAGGTAAATTGTCATAAGCAGCATACATATCTGCAAATAAAGTATCACCTCCATGGTTTGGTTTTTGAACCATCTTAAGAATCGAACCTAAAGAAGGTTTTAATCTCCAAGTGACATCAGAATGCCATGTATTTTCACGACCTCTACTATTTTCATCATGAGTTATTTTTAAAACTTCTGGGTTTTTTTCATCATTAGTTGCAAAAGGATGAACTTCTAAATCTCCAAAAAGTCTTGCAAAATTCATATGTTGTTCAGTATTAATTTTTTGATCTCTAAAGAAAATAACTTTATAGACTAAAAGAGCCTGATAAATATCTTCTTTAAGTTCTTTTGAAATGTCTTTAGATAAATCAATATCTAATAACTCAGCACCTATGGTGGGGCTAAGCCTATTTATTGTGAAGGCATGATTATGAGATTCAAAAAAATCAGGAGAAAATTTATCTTCTCCAGCAATATCTAGCTCCCTACTCCTGCCTCCTAACGTAAAACCTGCCATTTAAATCCCCTTTATTAAGATGTCTAAGTTATTTTACAGTTGAATAATTTTCAATCAAAATATAAATTAGGTCTAACTGAAAAGAAAAATGAATGAAGAAAACCCTAGCTATATAGAAAAGTTAAAACAGAATAAGATGTTTAAATCTGCATCTGCCTATGCAGTTCTAGCTTTTATAACAGTTCAAGTTGCTAGTTTAGTAAAAGATTCCTTTGGTTTAAGTCAGGAGTTCATGCAGACTCTTATTTGGATTTTTATCATTGGTTTTCCTGTTTTAATCTTTTTTGCCTGGGCTTACTCTTCTAAATTTAGCACTTTAAAAATATTAGGTAATTTTGTTCTTGTTTTACTTATTGGTTATGGGTCAGGAAGTTATCTATGGGTTACTAATTTTGCTTTGCCTGACTTAAAAGATGAATTAGAAAAAGATAATTATGTTGCTGCATGGGATCAACTCAACTTATTAAACTCAATAGCTCCTTTCTTTTATAACTCAGAAACTCTGGACTCAGAAATTAGTCTTCCGGTTTCTCTAGATATTAAAGAAACTGGGGTTAAGGTTTCGTGGCGCCCCTATTCTGCAGATAAAGATTATGAATGGAGACTTGCAGGAACCACTCCTTTAGATGAGTTTAGACTCCCTAGAGGTGTAGTTCATATAAAGCTTGAAAAAGAAACTTACCAAACCAAACACATAGTAGAAGCAAATCCCAGTTTTTTATTTGATAATCACCCTATACCTCCTACATTTCAATTAGTTCCAATTGAAATGTATAAAAAAGAATCTATACCTGAAGGCATGGTGGCAATAGATGGAGGAAATTTCATACCTGCCTTAATAGGCGAAGGAATAACTGACTACAACCTAAGTACTTACTTTATAGACAAATACGAAGTTTCAAATAAAGAGTACAAAGAGTTTGTAGACGCCAAAGGCTATGAATTATTCCAATATTGGTCTGATATGGAATTCATACTTGATGGAGAATCTCTTTCATGGGAAGAAGCTAAAAAGTTGATGGTGGACTCAACAGGCAGACAAGGACCTGCTAACTGGGAATTAGGTTCTTATAAAGATGGAGAAGCCAATTTACCTGTTACCGGAATATCTTGGTACGAAGCTCAAGCATATGCGAAGTACAAAGGAAATATACTGCCTCCGATGTATCATTGGGCTAAAGCAGCTTTTCCTGCTGCTGAAATTGGTGCTCCGATTTCTCCAGTTCTAGTAAAGAAAAGTAATTTTTCAAATAAAAAAGTTGATGAAGTTGGAAGAAGCGGAATTGGAGCGCATGGTACTTATGACATGGCAGGCAATGTCAGCGAATGGTCATGGAACATATTTGGTGGAAGAGGACTAACTCTAGGTGGTAGTTATAAAGATCCTACTTATGCTGCCTCTTCAACTGTACCTACTCCTCGTTTTGTAAGATCAGAAAGTATTGGCTTTAGAACAGTTAAGCTCTTAAATCCCAGAGACATGAATCCATTTGGGGATCCTATTGTTAGACAGGAACCAAAACCTTTAGACTTTTATAAACCATTCACAGATGAAGAGTTTGAGCTCTATTCAAGAAATTTTGAGGTTGGATTCAAAGAACTTAATGAAAAAGTTATATACGTAGATGAATCTCATCCTATTTGGGTAAAAGAAAGAGTTCAAATAGATGTTGGTTATAACAATGAGGTCATGGATATTTTGATTTTCAGACCTAAGGAATCTAATTACAAAAAAATAGATTCTGTTCTCTTGTATCCAGGAGCAAATTATTATCGAACTCCTCCTGAGATAGATGATGTTAATCCTGGAGAATATGGATTGGACTTTATTGTCAAGTCTGGAAGAGCTCTAATATGGCCAGCTTATAAAGGATCAATGAATAGGATTACAGACATGAATGTTACATTTCCTAGTACGCCAGATCATTTAAGGCGCTTCAGACAAGTTCTGTCTAACTGGACAGTGGACACTTCCAGAACAATTGATTATCTTCAATCGAGAGAAGAATTTAGTAAAGAAAATATTTATTACACCGGGATGAGTTATGGAGCTCTATTTACTCCTCATGTCCTTCTTTTTGAAGATAGATTTAAGGCAGCAGTTTTGTATGTTGGAGGTGCTTATACCAATATACCTCCCATGTTAGATGGCAAGAACCATTTACCAAGACTGGAAATACCTATGCTTTTGCTAAATGGTAAACAAGACTATTTAGTCCCTGAAATAGCTCCAAATACAATGTATAACTCAATTGGAACTCCAACAGAAGACAAAAGACTAGTTTTTTATGATGCAGGTCATTGGCCTTTACCTAGAAACCAAATGATAAAGGAAACTTTAGCCTGGTTAGATAAGTACAGCGATTAACTTACTTCATTTAGTCTATCTATCTCTAGATATTCGTGCTCAATCGATAGATCAATTAACGCCTTCCATAATGGAATGGAGAAATGTTCACTCAACCCACAAGATTTACCAAAACTAGAAACTTTAGTTATAACTTCTTCTATTCTGTCTTTATCTACAACTAAATTTTTATCTTTCTTAACAAAAGCAGCCATTTCTATACATTTTTGTCTTCTGGCAAGAAGAAGAACTAATTCTCTATCTAATAGATCAATTTCTTCTCTAACTTCCTTCATTGTAATTTCCATCTTTATTCCTATAGGTGGGTTAGGCGGTAGGGTATTCTATGGTATATTTGCAAAAATTAAATCATCCATTACTTAAAAAATGAAAAAAATTATCGCTTGTATATCTATTTTAGGCTTCTTTCTCTTACCACTAAATGCAAAAACACTGAAAGGATATGAAAACTATAAACCCGAGAAGGTTTATATCAATGTAATTAATGCTACTTACCCTACTAAACCATATATTGAAAAAGAATTAAAAAAAATGCTAACTAAACAAGGAGTTGAAGTTTATTTAGATACTGAAGAATTCCCAGCCGTCAGAGACTATCCTCAGGAGGCTAGATTGGAATTTGCCAAGGAATCTGGAGCAGACAGTGCATTTATTGTTTGGATATTAAACTTAAATACTAGAAGAGGTGGTATGGAATCTGGAGGAGGACCGGGAGGTACAGAAGGAACAGGATCTACCGATGATCTAGCCATAATTAAATTCAGAGTGAAACTCTTTAGTGTAGAAAATGATGACCCTATATGGGCAGAAACAGTTAGCACAAGAGGTAGAGGTGGCTTGCACAAATCAGGTTTAAGAAACCATGCATATATGATAGCTAAAGCTTCATTTAAAAGTCTTAAAAAAAGCGGACATTTAAAAAAATAATTCTAAATCAGTATAGTTAGGTGTTATAGTTTAATAATACACCTAGATTTCCTTATTGAAAGATAGACAACTTTTATGAATGTTATCAATACAACTAATATTTCAAAAACCTATGATTTAGGGCCTACTTCTGTGGAAGCTCTCAAAGATATCTCTTTTGAGGTAAATAAAGGAGAATTTATTTCAATTATGGGTCCATCTGGTTCGGGGAAGTCTACTCTCATGAATATAATTGGTTGTTTAGATTCACCTACAAGAGGTGTTTATCTTCTTAATGATCAAGATGTAAGTAAGCTAAAAGAAGAAGAATTAGCAAAAATAAGAAATCAAGAAATAGGGTTTATATTCCAAAAGTTTCATCTTCTACCTAGAAGTAGTGCATTGGAAAATGTTGCCCTACCCTTAAAGTATGCTTCGTTCAATAAAAGAGAGAGAGAAGAAAAGGCTTCTAAAGCCCTAGATCTGGTTAAACTATCAGATAGATCTTTACATAAACCTAATGAATTATCAGGAGGTCAACAGCAAAGGGTTGCTATAGCTAGAGCTTTAGTTAATCAACCAAGTATAGTTTTTGCAGATGAACCAACGGGAAACCTTGATTCAAAAACAGGTAAAGAAATAATGGATATCTTTTTAAAGCTTAATCAAGAAGGGCAAACTATAGTTGTAATAACTCATGAGAAAGAAATAGCGAATCAAACTAATAGAATAATAACTATAAAAGATGGGGAAGTAGAGTCAGATGTATCTAATTAATAAAACTTATGATTTTGTAAAGAAGTATAAAAAAAGCACGATTGCTTTCTTTATTTTCTTAATTCTAATATTTTCTTCTGGAAAAGAAGAAGGTTTTGATTTTTATACAATTAAAAAAGTTGTTCCGAAAAAATTAATCATATCTGTTGAGGCTTCAGGTAATGTAGAAGCTATATCGTCAGTAGAAATAAAGTCTAAAGCATCAGGTGAAGTTCTTTACCTGGGAGCTGAAGTAGGAGATTTAGTTCAAAAGGGACAAGTGCTAGCAAGAATAGATCAAAGAACACCTAAAAATACTTTATCTCAAGCAAAGGCAGACTTAGAAGTTGCTAAAGTGAGACTAATGAATGCCACTTCACAATTAAAAAGAGGTAAAGAACTTTTTGAAGGAAAAAATATTTCAGATAAAGATTATGAAGACATTCAAGAAATGCATGCCTCCGCTAAAGCTTCGCAGGTAAGAGCTCAAGTATTTTTGGAGAATGCCAAAATTGCATTAGATGATACAACGGTTAGATCACCCATTACTGGAACAGTCATAAATAGACCTATAGAGATAGGAAATGTTATTACCTCTCCTACAGCTTCTGTTGGAGGAGGTACTTTATTAATGAGAATGGCTGATCTAAATAAAGTCAGAGTAAGGGCATATATCGATGAAGTAGATATTGGGAAAATAATGCTAAATCAAGAGGTTCTATTAAAGGTCTCTGCTTTCAGAGATAAAAAATTTAAGGGGGTGGTTTCCAAAATTGAACCTTTGGGAGTTGATTATCAAAATGTGACCATTTTTCCTATTCTCATTGAAATAGAAAATAAAGATAACCTGCTACTTTTAGAAATGAATACAGAAGTAGAAATTGAAATTTTAAATGAAAGAGTCAAGGTAGCTGTCCCTACTGGATCACTGCAAACTAGAGAAAGCATTAAAACTTTATATGAGTATCTAAAAATAAAAGAAGAAGTATTAAATTCATTTCTAGAAGACAGTGATAATGAAGAAGGATTTACTAAGTATATAGTGGTCAAGTCAACGAAATCTGGTCCTCAATTGACATGGGTGAGTATTGGAAAAACTGATTTTAAATATACAGAAATTATAGATGGGATATCATTAAATGAAGAGGTTTATGTCTTACCAACTGCTGGTTTAATAAAAAACCAAGAAGAGTTTAGAAACAGACTTAGATCAAGAATGCGTTGATAAATGGTAATACAAGAATCCATAAACTCTGCTTATGAAGCTATAAGATCAAATTTATTAAGATCTTTATTAACCGCTTTGGCTATCATCATTGGTACAGCAGCGGTAATTTCTATGATAGCAATTGGTTCTACTGCACAAAATGAAATTCAAAAATCTATGGATTCATTAGGGGGGAAAAATGTTTCTATATTTGCAGGTCAGAAAAAAAAGAGGGGTGTTAGATCTAATTATGTTCCTTTGACCATGGATGATGCTAAAGCACTAAAAAAAGATAGGGAAATACAATGGCAAGTTTCTCCTCAGATGGAAGCTCGTAAACAAGTTAAATTCAGAGATAAAAATGCCTCCTTAGCTATTAATGCTACTGATGGTAGTTATTTTTCAGTAGAAGGGTTAGAGCTTATGGAAGGTGAACTTTATTCAGATACTGATAGTTTAAACAGGAATCGTGTAGCAGTTATTGGCTCTGAAGTAATGAAAGAATTAAATCTACTTGAAAATATAGACGGTTCTCTTCTCAAAAAAACTATATCTATAGGTGGAACTTCTTTTCAAGTTATTGGCATTCTTAAGAAAAAAGGATCTGGTGGCTGGAATGGACCAGATGAACGAGTATTTATACCCCTTCTAACCGGAGCAGAAAGAGTTATGGGGCATGAAAGACTTCAAACCATAAGAATATCAGTACCAGACGAAGTAACAATTAATGAAGCTATGATTGAAATAGAAAGAGTACTTCGGAGTGAACATGATATTGGACCAGGAGATGATAATGATTTTAGGATTATTGATTGGTCTGAAATTAGACAAATGCAACAAGAAACATTCGCTATCTTAACTGCGATGATTACAGGTATAGCAAGTATAAGTTTATTAGTCGGAGGCATAGGTGTAATGAATATTATGCTAGTTTCTGTTACCGAAAGAACAAGAGAAATTGGTTTAAGAAAAGCATTAGGCGCAACACCTAAAACTATATTAATTCAATTCCTAATTGAAGCCATGATGTTATGTGTAATCGGAGGTATCACAGGGGTATTAATAGGATCTTTGATAGTAATAAGTGTAGCTATCTCGCAAGACTGGGCCTTTTACATTCCTATATCTGCTATCCTGGGGTCTATAACGTTTTCTGCATTTGTTGGACTACTATTTGGAGTTTGGCCAGCGAGAAGAGCTGCAAGCTTAGATCCTGCAGTAGCTTTGCAATACGAATAGTCTATAACTTTTATTTTTTGAATAGGTAAAAGTAAGAGATTGCCATAGAGAGCACCATTAATATTGCCAAAAAAATTCCATCATTCATATAATCTAGATCTTCATTCTTTGAAAAATTAAAAGATCCAGAAACCCAAAGCAAAGTTAGAACAATTAATGAACAAATAACCAAACTCAGAAGAACTACTGATATCCACTTCATTTAAATTGCTATTTCCTATTTTTTTCTCTCCAGGACCAAGGAGGTATCGATTGAGAATCTTGCCAAAGGCCTTTATTTTTTGTTTTTGCAGAAAGCTGATTGTCATAAAAACTTTTATCTGAGACATATTTGTCGTATACCCATGCTAAGCCCTGCTCCACTAGCTCTCTATTAATATCAATATTGTTATCATACAACCTTCCTAAATGCCTCCCATATCTATCAATACCAGATATATCAGCATTAAAATAACCATCTTTTAACAATAATTTGAGTAATCTTGTAGATTCTGCTCCATAAGGCTGATCTCTTTCTGGAGCGTCAATTTCAGTAAGTCTTATTTTATATAGTTTATCGCCTTTTATAGCATGCACAGTATCTCCATCTACTACCCATTTCACCTTGAGGTCAGTAATTAACTCACTATATAGGCTGTTAGTAAGAAAAAATAAAAGTAACGCTAGTATTTTCATGCAGGTTTATAAATACTTTCTGCTGTTCTATAAAACATTTGATCTTTTTCATCTGCAGAGAAATCTGAGACTATTTTCTTCAAGCCATTATATAAAACATGATAAGAAATTGACCTCCTATCTACAGGGAAATTGCTCTCCATCATGCATCTTTCAGGACCAAAACAATCAATTACATGCAAGTAATATCTCCTTTGAGCTTCCACAAATTCATCAGAAGTAGCTGGTTTTAATCGTTTATCCCAACCAAAACCATTATCCGGCATAGCTAAACCACCTATCTTCATAGCTACATTATCTAACATAGATAACTCTTTCATATCTTTCTTCCACTCTTGATATATTTCTTCTTTTTGACTTGCATAAGGGCCCACTCCTAATGGGGTACCAAAATGGTCAAGAATTATCTGAGTGTCACTTACTTTTGATACTAAATCTATAAAATCTTTATTTTGATAATGATAGTGCCAAGTGTCATAAGTAAACCCTCTTCTTCCTAAACGCTTAACTCCACTTATAAAGTTCTCATCTTGGAATAGATCTCTAGGTGCCCCTCCTGGTATCAAAAGTTCATCTGGATACTCTGCACTCGCACCTGCATGTCTTATTCCTCTGAAGAGTCCATTAGAGGCTTCCATATGAGCATCAAGAACTTCATCTAACAAATCCCCCATTCTTAAATCGGCTCTGGATACTATTCCAGCTATAGGACTACCCCCTGTTTTCTGACTTTCTTTAGCATGCAAAGAAACAGACTCCGTTTCACCAACAACTCTTAAATGTTCTGGTCCGTCTTCGTAGTACCCCACACCACATTCCATATAAATGGTTTTTACTACTTTGTGGCCAGAAGAAGTATCTTCTTGCAGTTCTTTAACAAGATAAGTCGAAGTTGAAAAGTCCCAAAGATGATGATGAGGATCTATTATTCTTATTTCAGGCTCTATAATTTCTTCCTTTACTTGGTTTAACCACTCATCGCTACCTATAGTTATCTCATTCATGAGTTTCTCCAAAGTTTAATTGATAAAAATTTCTTACTATTTGTGAAAATAATTTAGGTCGAAAGAAAATAGAAGCATGACCCGTCATCTCCATAATTTCAAACTTAGAATTAGGAATATACCTTGAAATTTTTTTTGCTTCATCAAGATTCATGTCCTGTCTTCCACAAGTAACGAGACTAGGAACTGACACTTTAATCATATCTTTAGTTATGTCTTTTTGTTTTATATGTGCGGTATGAAACTTTAATGCTGATTCTTTATTTTTGTAAAATCTCCAATACTTCTGATAGACAACCGGAGTTTCTCCTGATTCTTTTAACATCTCTCTGGCTTGATTACCTAAATTTGCTTGTTCCGTTTGATCGACAGGTAAAGACAAAGCCACATCACATAGAGCTAATGAAGTTAACTTTTCAGGATATTTTAAAGCAAATTTTGCGGCTGTTCGTGCTCCATATGCTATTCCTAAAACAAATGCTTTAGTTATAGATAGTTCATTTAGAAGTTCATAGAGATCGTCTGCATATTGAGAAAAATTAAAGGTTTCATCTTCACCATGTCCACTTAAGCCTGTACCCCTTCCATCAAACCTTAAAACTTGAAAATCTAACAAAAAATCTTCTAGAACAACTTCCCAAGAAGTTAAGTTATGGCTGGCCATATTTATTAAAACTAATGTAGGATTTTTTGGATTTCCTTCTAAGGCATAATGAATTTGAATATTATTTACGTCTGTAAATTTATATCCTTTTTCAAAATTGTTCATATTTAAAAGTCTTCTGCTCTTTCTCTAAAATTAATTACTTCTTCAAAAGCCTTCATTGCTTTTAAAACATCTAAATCTGCCCTTTGCTGACCAATTATCTGTATAGCTACTGGTAAGTTATTATCTAAATTTCCTACTGGAATAACTCCAGCGGGATTTCTAGTCATATTTATACCCATCGTAAAATCTACCCAAGATGCTGTTTCTTCTCCATTAACAAATCCATCTCCTTCAAGCTTTGGAGGTTGTCCGCAAGTTGCTGGTGTAATAATCAATGGGCTTTCTTGGAAAGCCTCTTCCAATTGATAATTATAATGATGACATGCATCAATCGCAGATGCATACGATGCACCATCCATAGTTACACCCATTTCTATAAATAATCTTAATAGAGGGTCAATAGATTCATATTCTTCTGTTCCTATTAGGTGTTGTTGAGCCCTTGCTCTGGCACAGGCCCAGAATACCATCCAAGATTCAACTGGGTTAACCTCCCAGATTGAATCATTTACTACAACTTCTACTCCAGCTTTTTCTAATTCTGATATGGCTTCTTCACAAATAGCCAATACATCTTTATCAACAGTAGAAAAGCCCATTGTGGGAGACCATATTATCTTAGTAGGTAAATTACTTTCAGTAATATGAGGAGACCAATCACCTTCTCCGTCAAGGGAAAAAATATCTGTAGGATGCTCCCCTTTAACCGCATCAAGGGCTAAGGTAGTATCATCTGTAGTATTAGCCATTGGTCCTTTGACAGTCAATAAACCAGAACCTGGTGGAGTTTTTCCACCTAAAGGAACTCTACCTTGAGATGTTTTAATTCCACTAAGGCCACATAATGCTGAAGGTATTCTTATTGAGCCCCCACCATCTGAACCCGTCCCTAAAGGTATCATGCCTGAAGCCAAGGCTGCAGAAGTCCCTCCTGATGAACCTCCAGGAGAATATTCTAAATTCCAAGGATTTTTTGTATGTCCAAAAGGAACATTATCAGTTTTCCCTTTATGACCAAACTCAGGTGTGTTCGTTTTACCTAATACCACACAACCAGCATTTCTAAGTCTCGAAACTAATACAGAATCTTCCTCTGCAGGCTTATCATTAACATGGAGTGCAGAGCCATAAGTTGTTACAAATCCTTTAGCATCTTCTAGATCTTTTACTCCTATAGGTATTCCTGCTAATTGGCCTATTTCTTCACCTTTTGCCAACCTTTCATCAATCTCAGAAGCCTGCCTTATTGCATCTTGATCATTTATAGAACAGAAAGCATTTAGAGTTTTGTCTATCTTTTCTACATTATCTAATGCCTCTTGAGTTAATTCCTTTGCAGAAATTTCTTTTGATTTAATTTTCGTAACTAGTTGATTTATAGAATAGTCTCTGAAGTCCATAAAATCCTCCTTTTAAGCCTTTTTCGATAGATCTTTTATATATAAAACCCCGAAAATAAGAGTTTGAATAACACCATAAAATATATGGTCTTCTGATAGTGATATTTTTTTATAAAAAATAACACATTCGAATGCATGAATTATAAGAAGAGCTAGAGCTAAGTAATTTAAGATGTTATTTCCATAAAAGAGATAATTAAGACCTAAAACTACCCAAAGTAGTACAGTTAAGATTTTTCCTATATTCATTTGTTAACTATATCACCTAATATTTTAAAGAGGTTATATCTAACTAAGTTATTCTCCGTAAAGAATACTCTTAGGAGGTTTTTTGATAATGGAAGAAATTAGAAAAATACTTAATAAAGAAATTATTAAGAATCCTGATAAAGGTCCTATTATCCAAATATCTAAGTGCAACTGAGGAGTTACTTCAAAAACTTCTTTTTCTATGAAATACAGGCCTAACTGTGCTAAGCCAGCTGCTAATAAACCAGATACCACTCCTAAGAAAGAAAACTCTAGCAAACTTGATCTTGTTATTAACTTTCTTTTGGCTCCAAAAGTTCTAAGGATAGCTGATTGATGAAGCCTTATTTGAAATCCATCTTGAAGAGTTGAAAAAGCAAGAAAGAAAGAACTAATAGTAGTTAAAATTAGAATTACCTGTAAGGCTTTCGAAACTTGTTCAATAATATCCTTAACCTGATTGATTATTTCTTCAATAGAGAATATTGAAACTGTCCTAAATGTTCGCATAAATTCAGATGCAATATTTTGTTGATCAGGGGGAATAAAAAAAGAAGTGATGTAAGTTGATGAATCATTTTCAAAAAGATGTGGAGAACCTATAACAAAGAAATTAGGTGAGAAACTTTCCCAGTCCACTCCTCGGATACTTTGTATGTAAGTTTCAACTTCCTTATCTAAAAAAGTTACCTTTACCCGATCCCCTAGAGATAGTTCATATCTTTCTGATATTTCTTCTGAAAGCGAAATTCCATCAGAGGATTTATATGAAAACCACTCTCCTTCAAGAATTTTATTCTGCGAAGGCAAAGTATAAGTCCAAGTCATATTAAAATTTCTTTCAACTGGCACCTGTCCATCAGAAGATAATTTCCCTAACTTAGTTATCTTGGCATTCGTTATAGGGAAAAAACTAACTTTATCTAATTTTTTAAGGTCAAAAAATTCATTAATCGGAATTATGTCTTTCTTAGTGATATTAATAGCAAAGTTATTATGAGAATCCTCAGGAACCGAATTTTCCCAGGTCTTTAATAAATCTGTACTTGAAGAATAAGCAATCAGAGAGAGACCAATTGCGATCATAAAAGAAAGAACCTGAATTGAGTTAGAAAATCTGCGCCTTTTTAATTCAGAGATTGCTAGAGAAGTTGGTGATTGGGCATTAAGCCCTGTATCTAATTTTCTTCCAAAGATTGTCAATACCAGTACAAACCCAAATAAAGAAAAAAATAAAATACCTATAAACAGTATTGATGTAATAAGAACACTATTAGTATATAAAAATAAAAGCCCATAGAAGGATATTAACGCCATTATTATCAATAGTTTAGAACTTTTTTCTAAAGTATTACCTTCTTTTCTAATTATAGACAATGGAGTAATCTTTAAGAGTCTCAGAACATGAGGATAAACAAACCCAATTAGACAAATAATTACTGTAGCAGTAGATATAAAGATAGGTTCTAAACCAGGAGAAGGGAGTTTGCTAGGAAAGTAAGTACTCAATAGATCAACAAAGTTTAGCTGTATGAGCCATCCAAGTGCCAATCCAACTGAAAGTGAAAGGACGGCCATATATAGGAAAAGCAAAAAGTAAAATAGCTTTAAAGACGATGCATTCATCCCTAAGGTTTTTAGAATTGCTACATAGTTAGTGTGTCTCCTAGAGAATCTCTGTGAACTTATTCCTACTGTAAAAGCAGATAAAATTACAGCTATAAGTCCTGCTAGTAAGAAAAAATTGCCTGACCTATCTATAGCCCTTCCTAATGAACTTGTATCATCTCCTAGGATTGTTATTTCATCTCCTGTCATCTTTATAGATTCAAGATATTCATTCATTAAAGATAGAGAGCTCTCTTCTCCAGTAAACAAAATTGAGTATCTGATTCTACTACCAGGCTGAATTACATTTGTTTCTTTCAAATTAACACTATTAATCATAGCCTTAGGTGCAAAGGCAAAACTGCTTGAACTTCTATCAGGCTCATAAATTATCGAGTTAGTAAATATAAAATCTTTATCCCCTATTCCCAAATTTTCACCGTATTTAATATTTAGAATATTTTTTAACCTTACATCAAGCCAAACTTCCCCTTCCTTAGGAGGTTCTGTAACTAAGAATTTTCCTAGGTCATTTTCTAATTCAATCTCACCGATTAATGGATAGAAGCTATCAACTGTTTTAATTGAAGAAAGCTGAAGTTCGGAATCAGAATAAACAACAGAAGCAAAAAGAACTTGCTGAGAAGAGACTAATCCTAGTTCTTTAGCTTTTTCTAGTATCTCTTCTATAGGAATTTCATTTGATTCAAATTTTAGATCTCCGCCTAAAAATTCTGCGCTCTCTAAACTAAGAGCTTTTTCTAATCTATCTGTAAATAAAGAGATACCAGAAACAATGGTTACGGCTAAAATTAAAGAAAATAATGATGAATTTAAATAACCAGATTTAAGTTCACGCCAAAATATCTTTAAAGATAGAGCAAAAACCATCAGTTAAATTATTTTTCCTTGATCAAGTTTTATTTGTTTATTACATTTCATTGCAAGTTCTGAGTCATGAGTAACGATAACTAAAGCGTTATCTGATTCAGAATTTACTTCAAATAATAAATTACAGATAGTATCACTCGTTTTTGGGTCCAAGTTGCCAGTTGGTTCATCTGCAAACAAAATTTTTGATTCACAAGCAAAAGCTCTTGCTATAGCTACCCTTTGCTGTTCTCCACCCGATAACTGCCTTGGATAGTGATTTAGTCTTTCTTCTAAACCTACTCTTTTCAAATAGTATTGAGCAAGTTCTTGTGCATTATTTCTTGAATTTAACTCTGAAGGGAGCATCACATTCTCTAGAGCAGTTAACCCTGGCAAAAGTTCAAAAGATTGAAAAACAAACCCTACATTTTCTTTTCTTACTTCTGATCTTTGTTCTTCATTCAATAAATGCAAAGGATGTTGATTTAAAAATATCTCTCCTCCTGATGCATCATCTAAACCTGCTAGCAGTCCTAACAAAGTTGATTTACCTGATCCTGATGGACCTGTAATGGCTATTGTTTCACCTTTCCTTACTTCCAGATTTATATCTTCTAAAATAACTAAAGTACCACTATCTGTAGATACTTCTTTTCTTAAGTTCTTAGTTGAAAGTATCATGTCCCAATAATATGAAAATAAAAATCCTAATAATTTACTTTTTATTGAATCTTTCTCTAAACATACATTCAGAAAAAGTTAAAAGTCTTCTAATTTTAGGCGATAGTATAAGCGCTGGCTATGGTATGTCTAAAGAAAAACAGTGGTCAGAAGTATTAAAAGAAAAACTAAAAGAGGAGAAAATAGATTTAAGAATAATCAATGCAAGTATCTCTGGTGAAACAACTGGTGGAGGCTTGATAAGGACAGATAAGCTTTTAAAGATTAATAAGCCTAGCTATCTACTTATTGAATTAGGTGGAAATGATGCCCTAAGAGGGTACCCACCAAAAAAGGTAAAGAATAATTTATTAGAAATTATTAATTTAGCCAAAGTATATAAAGCTAAATCTATAATCATGCAAATAAGAATCCCACCTAATTATGGAAATAGATATAGAAATGAGTTTGAATCTATTTATACGGAAATTGCGGAAGAGACCAAATCTCTTTATATGCCTTTTATGTTGAATAACATTGCATTAGAAAAGAAACTAATGATGGCAGATGGAATCCACCCAACAGAAGAAGCTCAGCCATTGATAGCTGAAGAAATTTTTAAATACTTAGAAGATTTAGAAGTATATTAATTAGAAAAATTATCTCACCATTTTAGGTACTTCTACATAAGTTAGTAAACGCCACAACCATTCAATTGGACCAAAATAGAAATACTTTAACCACAATGGACTTATAAATAATTGAAGAGCCCAAATCAGTGGTACGAGTAGATATACTTGACTCCAAGAAAATTTCCCTAATAAGCCTAAGCCAGCTCCTGAAAATATAAAAAGGGCTATTAATGAATGCATTAAATAATTTGTTAATGCCATCCTTCCCACACAAGCTAATCTAAACCTTAAAGACTCTAACTTTCTAATTTTTATGAATAAGATAATTAACCCTAGATAGCCCAAACCCATGAATAATCTTCCAAAGTGATAAGTAAATCTGAGATATGGATTTGTTTCAATAATACTCATACTTGAATTTATCATAAGCCAAACCTCGTAAGTATTTATAGAAATGCCAATCAGAAAGCTTATACACATCATTTTTATATAAAACCTAACTTCCCTGCCTCCATCAAGGATGCCAAGCTTAAATAGTGCCATGCCAACTACCATCATCATTAAAGCATCTAGAAGAGAAAAAAATGGAATAGTAAAAAAAATAACTTCATTGGCTTCTTCTAAATTGTGCTTAAAAGCTGAGCTATAACTACTTGTCTTATTTTTTATTTCATTCTGTATGTTATCTTTCTCGATTTGATAACTGTTTTCAAATTCTATCCAGCCTTGAGCCCATGCTGCGGTCTCTTCACTTACCTTTTCACCTTTATTTAAAGATATCTGCATGGCTTCAGCTGCATCTCTTGCGATTTCAAGAGAACTTTTTAAAGCAAAGTTCTGAAGACTACCAATTGTTATAAGAAACGTTGCTAATATTAATAAACTTCTAGCTTTCCAATTTCTTATGAACCAAAGTATGAAGCCAGATATCGCATAAGTTACTAGAATATCTCCAGGCCAAAGAAGTATGTATAAATCAATTAAGCCAAATACTAGTAACCAAAAATTTCTTCTATAGTGCAACCATCCACTTTTTGCTGTAGGACCTGCTATAAACAGAAGAATACCTGCTCCAAAAAGTATTGAGAATAACGTGCGCATAGCGCCTTCACTTGTAAGCTCTATGAAAGCCCAAACGATAGAATCTATTCCTCCAACAGGGGATATATAAATACCTGGATAAAGGAAGGTTGCTGAACCAACACCAAAAGCTAAAATATTTAAAAGTAGAATCCCAAGTAAAGCAAATCCTCGTAATACATCAAGTGATTCAATTCTGTTTACTTCCTTAGTAGCTTGCATTATTTATTTAAGAGTCTTATTAATAGATTAGGATTATAAAGATCTCCATATCTAGTCTGGTCTTAAAGGATAGGCTTAAACCATATAGGTGAGGACCAAGCCCTTTCTTGAATAGTTGTAGGTATATCAGATCTAGGTTCAACGCCTTCACGAATTGAATCCCAAGTTGACCATCTACAAACAGGATTTTCCAAAACTCTAGAATAATAAAAAGCTTCTTGATTCTCTAAAAAATCAGGATCCTGCCAAATAACTTTTATCTCTTTATCTCCTGGACCGGTTGTTGAACAATTT
>MDSZ01052149.1_pt1 | contig 27509 bp, 28 predicted proteins | sample 811201 | NCBI WGS metagenome assembly MDSZ01 (sample SAMN05326647, study PRJNA326480) | marine metagenome | isolation source: seawater | place: Indian Ocean: North | collected 2010 | reverse complement strand
ATATTTATTTATAAATTTTTTTATCATTTGTCCTTTATATCCTACAGGTAAAATAATATTATCAAATCTATATTTTATGAGGTGAGATAAAATATATTTTAAAATTTCTTCTCCTTGAATTTTAACCAAAGTTTTTGGAATTTTTTTTCCGATAGAGCCTAACCTTGTTCCCTTTCCTCCACAAAGTATAATAGCGCTTCTTTTTTTTGTATTATTCATTTAACTCCCACAATGAGTTTTTTGCTGGTATGTGTGTAAAAAAATTTTTTTTGTTTTTATACAGAAGTTTACCTTTAGCTTTTTTTATTTTCCATAATTTGCTTGCAAAATCTTTAACTGAAAAAACTTTATATTCTGATACATTCCAAATTTGATATGTTTTAAAAGATTTTTTTTTAAAATTTAAAGAATCCGCTAAAATTTTTGAGATATATTTAACATCTGAAAACGTTCTTACTTCTCCAGGATTATTTATTGTAAAATTTTTTCTATTCGAAATACTTTTTAAAAGTGAGGGATAAAATCTTTTACTTGCCTCTGCTTTACCATAAAATGGGAATAATCGCATAATTCTACATTTGCTTTTAGTTTTTTCTGCTAGTTTAATACAATAGTCAGTAAACATTGCCTTGCTCATGCCGTAGTCTGAATAAGGTAATCTATTTGAATTTACATCTATTTTCTTAATTTTATTTGATCGAACACCAAACTCAGATGAAGTGCTAACTATTAACCATTTTCTACATTTATTTTTTACGGCCTTGTCTAATATTTTTTTAGATTTAAAAAAATTTGTTTCATAACTCTCTTTGTTATCAAATTTTTTAACATCAGATGATGCAAAATGAATAAAAATATCAGTTTCCTTTAACACATTTGACCAATCATCGTCTAGGTCACCTTTTAGCCATTTAATTCTTTTTGAAATTCTTTTTTTTCGTGACAATGCATAAATTATATATTTTTTTTTTAAAATTTCTTGAATGAAATTTTTACCTAAAAATCCAGAAGCCCCAGTTAAAAATAATGTCATGAATTAATCAACCTCGTAATTTTCTTATAAAAAAATAAAAGACAGATAAATAAACATTTGGGTACATTAAATTTTTAATTACATGATTATAAATGCTTATGTAGTGTCTTCCTTTCTTTTCGCCGCCTAAGAAAATCTTAAACATATAACTTGAAAAATTCTTAAGAGAAAAATTTTTGCAATATATATACTTTAAAAAACTCAATCCTTGAGATCTGTAATAATCTAAAAGTTCAGGAATTCTTACTATTTCTATAAACTCGTATAAACTGGACCACTCTCTGATACCAATCAAATTAATACTTAAAGGTTTAGCGCAGAAAAAAGATTTTGAATTTTTGAAAGCATTACAAATAACTTTAGGATGTAAACAGGTATTATCAAAATTTGACCATGGTCTTAAATCTTCTAAATTTTTTTTGTCTATTATCTCCAATGAATTTTTCCATTTAGATGTATTAAAAATGCTAAAAAAAATTCCGATTAGAAAATCCCAAGAAACTTTAGGGTGAATTAAATCCCAAAAAAAAAGATTTTTATTTTTTTTTAATCGTGACATTGAGTCTAGATTTTTTAGTTCTAAACTTGAAATATCAATAATATTATTTTTAATAATTGCCTTTTTTTTTTCTAAAAAAAATGAGTTTATGAAAAAAAAGTCTGTTTCAGGATTTTGATTGAAAATCTTATCTAATTCTATAAACGTAAAAGGTAGTAATAAATCATCATCGCCAATCATCCATGAAAGTTTTTTGGATGCCAAGTTAACAACTTGAATTGCATTTTTTCCAAATCCCAAATTTTTCTGATTTTTAATATAATTTATTTTAAATTCCTTTTTATATTTTTCTATAATTGAAAAATTTTTTTCATTATCAGAATTATCTGATATACAAACTTCAAAATCAAAGGTTTTAAAATTTTCTTTTGCTAATTTGATAGAGTTTAAACAGTTATTTAAAGATACTGGCCTATTATAAGTTGGAATACAAATAGAAAGCATTATATATTTAAATTTGATATGAAAGAGAGCTTAAATTTTGTTTTAAATAATATTTGTAATTTTCTGAATTAATTAAATGAAACCTTGGTAACGGAAAAACTAAAACACCACCATTTTTAATATAATTTATTTCTTGTTTAATAACTTCTTTTCTAAAGGACCAAATCATAACAAATAGATAGTCTGGTTTAAGCTTTCTCATTTTATTTTTTGAAATAATTTTAATATTAGATCCAGGCGTATACTTATTAATTTTATTTTCATTAGCGTCACAAATTATTTTTAGACTTTTATTATTTATTTTACAGTGATTAATAATAATATTTCCTTTCGTAGACGCGCCATAACCCACTATACTTTTATATGAGTTAAGATTAAAAAAATTATTTATTAGTATTTTAATTTTTTCAACTCTTGAATTAAATCTTTTAAAAGATTGGTGTCCTATATTTTTTTCAAAGTTTAGAGTTTTTGATATTTTTTTAAAATTAATCTTATGATTACTTTCTTTTTTTGCACATATTAATTGAATACTTCCACCATTTATTTCATTTAATCTTAAATCTAATAATTTGAGACCATTTTTTTCAATTATTTTTTTGAATACTTTTAAGTTATAATAAGTTACATGTTCATGACAAATTTGATCGTAAGTTAAATTTTTAAGTAATAATGGAAGATAAGAAAATTCAACTGCCCATATACCATCATCTTTTAAAAAATCTTTTATATCTTTACAAAAGGAATTTGGATCATCTACATCATAAAACATCGCAAACGACGTTATAAGATTAAATTTTAATTGACTTAACAAATTTTTTTTTAAATTTTTTTTTGAAAAAAAATTGTTAATTTTGATAATCTTTTTATTATAAAATTTTTTAAATTTATTAAGAGAGGGATCAATTCCAATTAATAAGTTTGTATTCTTAAAAAAATTAAGAAAGGTTCCATCATTACTTCCTATATCCAAAACAACTGAGTCCTTTTTTACAAATCTTTTTTTACGAAAATAATGCAAACTATCTTTTAAATGACTCACCATTAACTTGCTTAATCCAGTTCTATACTCATAACTTTTACCAAACATTTTAAATTTACTTGGTGATTTAGATACCTGAACAAGGCTGCAACGTAAGCAATATAAAAGTTTCAATGGATATTTTTTAAGATTTTTTTGTTTTTTTTTATAAAATATACCGCTTAAAGGTTGCATGCCAAGATTAATAATCTCTTTAAATTTTCTACTATTACAGTTTCTGCATTTCATAAATTTTTAATATTTTTTGTAAATGTAATTAAATGTTGTAGGGTATAGTTCTTTGTTATCGAAGTCAGCAGAATCTTTTTTGACAAATCTAAAATTATTATTTTTTAAAATTTTATCACATCTATCCAATTGTTCTTTAAAAGATTCATTTAATTCAACAATTATTTGTTTAATTTTTTTATTTGATAAATATTTATTCCCTCCTTCTAGGATCATATGTTCTATACCATCGACATCAATTTTAATATAATCTGGAATTTCAAGAATATTATTATCTAAAATATTATTTATCGATGATCCAAAAATTTTATAATTATTTTTTCCTTCAAAAGATTTATTTTCATAATCAAATTTCACACCAAATGCATTAAGTCCACCGCCTTCTATAAAATTATTTTCTCTAAAAGTTAGGAATTTATTTTCTTCATTAGATAAAGGAAATTGGCTAATTGAAATCCTATCTAATAATTTATTTATATATATATTTCTCGAAAGTACTGGCAAATTATTTAATGAAGGTTCAAACGCTATCACTTTTAATTTTGGAAATTTTAAAGCTGCATAGATTGAATATAAACCAATATTTGCGCCGATATCCCAAAATATAATATTTTTATCCTCGTTAAAGTTATCTATCCATTTAAGTGTTTCCGGCTCTTTAGAATAAAAAGTATTTACCCTTAAACTTGTGTAATAATTTGGTGTAAAAAATTTAACATCTTTATTTAATATATTGAACTTTGAGTAAGAATTTTGACGAATATATTCATATAAAAAATTTAAATAGCTTCTTTTAAATAATTTCTTAATTAAAAAATCAATTGAAAAAATTAATATATAAACAAACTTAGCAAATGATTTGAGCATTAATATTATTTAATTGCTATGTATCCTACAAAATTGAAACACTTAAAAAATACTTCGCTATCTCTAAAACCTGCGTCTAAAAGTAATTTTTTTGTTGTCTTTTCGTTAAATAAATACATACTTGATCGTAAACTTTTTGCTTTATTCAAGATTTCTTTTTCACTTAAATTTTGATCCAATTTAAAATCAAAATACATTTGATTTAATATATCTTCATAATGAGAATTTGAGGATCTTATTTTTTCGACTGATATAAATGCACCGCCAGAGTCTAAAGAATTGTATATTTTTTTTAATAAAATCTTTCTTTGTTTAAAATTAAAGAACATAAATACTAAAATTGCTAAGATTAAATTTGATCTTTTCAATTTTATTTTATTTAAATCTTGAAGAATAAATTTTGCCTTAATTTTTTTTTTTTTAATTTTTTTTGAAATTTTTTTTCTAGCTAGATCTAACATTTTTTTACTATTGTCAATTCCGACAATTGAAAATTTAGTTGATATTTTTAATTTTAATAACTGATTAACGGTTTCACCTGTTGAACAAGCTAAATCATAAACAAGACAATCATCTTTTAAAAACCATTCAGATAATTTTGCAATATATTTTTGAAAGGAACTGTAATGAGGTATGGATTGTTTTACGTGAGCATCAAATTTTGATGCAACTTCATCATTAAACCTCCAAGTTTTTTCAACTAAGCTTAAGGTCTTTTTTTTAAAATTTCTATTCATTAAACTATGCTAATTAACTATAACGATTTAACAATGCTTTTCCAGGTACCTTTATTACTTTTTTCTCCATTGAAACCTATATAAAAGTTTTTAAAATTATTATATTTTGATTCATTAATATTTAAATAATTCTTATCATTTAAAATTTTTTTATTTGCAATATAATTTTCTAGATTAATTATTTTTGAACCTAACAAGCTTCTAAACTTCCTTACTGCTAAAGATCTAGTCAATGTATGTGAATTAAAATCATCAGAGTCTAATAGTAATAAGGGTTTTTTTAATAAAACTACAAAGTTAATAGATTGAGAATAATGTGCAATAACCAGCTTTGACTGCGCAACTAGTTCTAAAGTTTTGTTACTAAAACATTTTTTTTTTATAAATCTCTTTATACTTTTCTCGCTCCTTCTAGGGTGGCTGGCTATGACTAATCTATGATCCGGAAATGTTTTTTCTACTAACTCAAAAAAATTATTCATTTTTTTCCAGTAAGTTTCATTGCTAAATTTTGTATTTTTATAATTTCTTAAAGAATAATCAAAGTTATCATCAAATCCTTGATCTAGAAACGTGATAATTTTTTTTTCTTTTTTAATTTTTCTTTTATTGAATTTTCTCATATCATCACCATCTATTTCAAAAATTTTATCGGTTGAAAAATTTTTTTTAATTTTTTTTTTAGAAAATTCACTGCTAACAAAAAAGTAGCTAGGAGTTTTTTGTAATAGTTTCATATTTATTAATATCTTAAAGGACCCTAAAACAAAAAATAATATTTTTTTTAAAACAAATATTAAGCCAAAATGACTAATTAAATTTTTCAATTTTTTAAAAATTTTTTCCCTAAATTTTAATTCGATAAAAGTTCCAAAATCTATGAATATTTTCTTTCCTTTTTTGAGTGTAAAAAGAAGTTCTAAAAACGAAGTTATAAAATAATTTCCTACAAAATTTGCGTAGAAAAAATTTTTCGGCAATTTTTTGTATAATTTATAAAGTGTTTTATAATCGTGAATATATATGAAATTTTTTAATTTATTTGAAATTTTTTTCCGATTGAAATATTTCAAGTTTATTAAAGGAAGAAAATTCCAATAATATATATTGAAATTTTTAAAATTTTTATTCATTTCATATTTTTCTACAATGTGTTTAGTAGGTAAAGATAAAAGCATTACGATTATACTTCTTTTTTTATTCTTCATTAAATAAACAAAAAATAATTATTTTTTATATATGATAAATATTTGGACTCGAGCCAGCATGATTTTTAAACCAGTCAATTGTTTCTTTTAATCCAGAGTCAAATGAATATTTTGGCTTCCAATTCGTATGATTTTTAAATAATTGTGAATCACAAACTAATCGCATAACTTCACTTTTTGAAGGTCTAGTTCTTATTCTTGTAACTTTAATTTTTGCTTTTTGATTAATTTGTTGAATAATACTTGAAGCAATATCTTTTGTTTTTATTTCTTTACTGACACCGACATTCGCAGGTTTTCCAAATAATTTATTACTTTTTGCTAATTCTAGATAGGCTCTGCAAGTATCTTTTACATAAGTATAATCTCTTGTTGTTTTTAAATTACCTAGTAAAATTTTATTGCCCCTCATTGCTTGTGTAATTATAGTTGGAATCAAAGCTCTAGGAGATTGTCTAGGGCCAAAAGCATTAAATGGTCTAATAATTTTCACTGGCAAATTGAATGAGCTAAAATAACTAATTGCTAAATTATCTGCCCCTATTTTCGAAGCAGCGTAAGGTGATTGACCTAGTAATCTGTGATCTTCACGAATCGGCACCTTGACCGCTGAACCATAAACTTCGCTAGTAGAAGTTACTATAACTTGCTCATTACTATGTTTTTTAACCGCTTCCAAAACATTGTACGTTCCTTCAACATTTGTCTTTATATAAGCTAATGGCGAAACGTATGAATAGGGAATTCCTATTAAGGCTGCTAAATGGAATACAATATCATTATTTTTAACAACCTTTTCAACCGAATCGTAGTCTCTTATGTCTCCAAATACAAATTTAATATCTTTTTTATAATTAGAACTCTCTAAATTTCCTAAACTATAATTAGAACTATATCTGTCAAATGCAGTAACTTTAAAACCTTTTTCAACACATAACTCTGTTAAGTGTGAACCAATAAATCCTGTTGCCCCGGTTATTAAAACTCTTTTTTTCATTATTTAATATCTATAAATTTTTTTCTAAGCAATTTGTCATTAGCTTTCAAATTTAAAATAATTTTAGCTATTTTATGTGCATTTACCTTGGGTTTATAAGGATTTTTTAATTTCTTAATTTTTTGTAAAAAGGATTTTTTCTTACACTTTTTAATTGCGTTAACAATACCAGTAACACTGTAATCTGCATTTATAATATTCTTTGGTTTGAGTTTTCCTTCCTGTCTTGACCCGATATTAATCACAGGTAAATTAAAGGAAGCTGACTCGACTATACCACTTGAACTATTTCCAAGCATGAATTTGGCATTTTTCATAAGAGTATAATAATTCTCTTCCCCCAGATTTTTAATAAAGATATATTTTTTTTTTTGATTTAATTTCTTTTTAAAATTGTTAATTATTAAATTGAAATTTGCATCTGAATTAGGATATGTGATGACAGCGTTAATCTTTGAAAGCTTGATAGCTTTGATAATTGAAAAAATTTGTTTTTTTAAATCTTTTAATTCAATTGTGACTGGATGAAAAGTAACTAAAATAAATGGCTTAGAAAAATCAAATTGATACTTTGTGATTAATTTTTTTAAATTATTTTTTTTTACATTTTCAATATCTTTTAAACTTAACATGCCTGTTGTTTTTACTCTCCAAGACTCCTCTCCAAGTTGGAGCAACCTTCTTTTATACTCATCCACTAATACAAAATGAAAATGGGACATTTTTGTTAATGCATGTCTGGAAAGTTCATCTGTTGCTCCTTCAGTAACAGCACCTCCATAAAAATGGATCAATGGTATATTGTAAGGTAAAGATATTAATGGGCCTAACATCATCTCGTAACGATCTCCCATTATAATTATAAAATCTGGACTTATTTTTCTAATATGATTACAAAGAATATTTGCATCAATCAAAAAATTACCAGCAATATCTTTTGGACGATCTCCATAAAAAGTTTTTTTGGAGTTATTGTTTAATAATTGAAAATTTTTTTTAATTTCTTTTTTTAAATTTCCAAAAACTTTATTATTATAATACTGTGTCAAATATATATAGATTTTAACTTTTTTTGAATTATCAAGTTCTTTAATTATTGGTAAATATCTGTAATAATCTGATCGTCCTGCACTAATTATAATAAAATTTTTTTTTTTATTCATAATAAATAGTAGAACTGCTTGGTAAATTAATAGTGATATTAAATATCAAATTTGAGTTGCTCATATTGTCCCGAGGGCATTTATTGTAAATTTTAAGACAATGTATAGGTCTCCATACAGATCTAAAACCAAATCCTTTTGATCTGAGAGACTTTAAAAGAAAATTTTTATCATTTAGATTTTTTAATTTTGCAGTAACCATCCAATAATTTGTTTTAGAAAATTTTGGCTCTTGCATTATTGATATTGAGTTGTTCTCCTTAAAAGCTTTTTTGTATAACAGATAGTTTTTTCTTTTCGCCGTGAGAATTTTTTTAAGGTTTTCTAGTTGTGCACAACCTAAGGCAGCTGAAAGATTAGACATGCGGTAATTAAAACCTATTTTATCATGCGCGTTATCTATTTGACTTGGTATTTTGGCATGAGTTGAACTATGTTTAAGTTTTTGTGCAGCTTTTTTTGAATTGATAATAACTGCGCCACCACTACCAGTAGTAATAGTTTTATTTCCATTAAAACTTAAAATTGCAGCATCACCAAACGTACCTAAATGTTTTTTTTTAAAAAAAGAGCCCATGGCCTCAGCAGCATCCTCTATCAAAATTAAATTGTATTTTTTGCAAATTTTTTTTAGCTCATCAATTTTGCAAGGAAATCCATGAACGTGAACAGCTATTAGTGCCCGGATTTTTCTTTTTGTAATTTTGTTAATTAAGAAATTATTTTTTTTAATTGAGATTTTATTTAAGTAATTTTCTAACTTTTTTGGACACACTCCCAATGTATCTAATTCTATATCAACAAAATTTGGCGTTGCCCCGCAATATTTAATAGGATTCACAGTTGCAATATATGTAAAACTTGGGACCAATATTTCATCGTTTTTGCCATAACCGTAATAATCTAGCAGCAAATGTAAAGCGGATGAACCAGAATTTGTTGCCACAACAAATTTAGAATTTGTATACTTAGCTAATTTTTTTTCAAATAAATCTACAAATTTACCCACATAAGAAACAAAAGTGCTTTCTATACATTCATTCAAATATTTTTTTTCATTTCCTCTAAAATTAGGTGTGTGATGACCTTTGTCTTTGCCTTTTAAACACTGATCGAATTGTTTTATAATTTTATTTATTTCTTTTCCCATAATTTACGATACTTTTTTTGCTAATAGGTAATCTTTTCTATAATCAATATCAATTGATAATTTTTTATTTTTAAGAATAAATGGAATAGTTTTTCTTTCCGAAATAAACGATTTGTACTTATTTAAAAACTTAACAGATGCAAAATAAAAATTCCCATTTGCAGATATTTTTTTAAATTTATTTGTTTTATATTTTTTCTCTATAACCACTTTATTTTTTTTAATATTAAATACCCTTTGTTTGTTGTTCAAACCTTCTTTAAAACTTACAACTGAATATTTTTTTTTATGCTTCATAAAAATCTTATAAGCCTTATTAATTGTTTCTATTGATCTAAAAGGTGAAGTAGGTTGCAACATTAAAACCGAGTCAAATTTCGTATTAGTATTTTTTTTTAAGTATTTATTAATAAAAATTATAGTCTTATAAATTTTAGACTTATCTGTCGCCAAATTTTTTGGTCTTTTTAAAAAAATAAAACGGTTATCACTAACTTTAAATTTTATTTTTGAAATGTCAGTTGAAAGAATTATTTTACTAGCAAATTTAATTTTTTTAGAAAAATCTAAAGCTCGGCTAATTAATGAACTTCCTTTTATTTTCAGGATATTTTTACCTTTTAATCTTTTAGAGGAATTTCTAGCCGGTATTATAATAATAATACTCACAAATTATTTAAGATGTTTTGGATCAATTAAAATATTTTTTTCTAAGTCAATTAAGGTTTTTTTACCAATGATTTTTTTAATATTAAAAGGAGAAACGCCTGTTCCTGGTCTCCTAAAACAAATATCTTTTATTTTAATTTTTTCATTTTTAAAAATTTTTCTACTCGTTGCGGCACTTTTTCTCGCTACTTTTTGAATATGAATTTCGCTTTTTGAAAATGATTTAAATTTCTTACCTAAAATTAACTCATAGTTTCTTATTTTTTTTACTAGATTAATAAATTCTTTAATTGTGGCTGAGGATTTATGATCAGGTCCTTTCAGACTCTTTGAAAGCGTAACATGTTTTTCAATTACGGTTGCTCCTTTGGAAACAGCAATTAAACAAGCATCATTACCTAAGGAGTGATCTGAGTAACCAACTTTATAGTTAAAATTTTTTTTAATTTCATCTATTATATTTAAATTTAAATTTTCTTTTTTTGCAGGATAGGAACTCACACAATGCATAATTGTAATATCCTTTTTTTTATTTTTATTTAGCTTTTTAAGAATAAGTTTAATATCAGAAAAAGTCGACATCCCGGTTGATAAAAATATTGGTTTATTTTTTTTAGAAATATAATCTAACATATCAATTGAGAAAACTTCCCCAGATGCAATTTTAAAAAAAGGGATATTTATAACTTTATCTAAAAATTTTAAGCTATCTAAATCAAAAGCTGTACAGGAATAAAAAATTTTTTTTTTTTTACAATAATTTGATAATTTTATGTGATCCTTTTTAGATAATTGATAAGCTCTTGCCATCTCAATAATATTTTTATGATCATCATTTTTCTTTTGATAATTTGCTTTGAAGGAGCTGCGACTATAAACTTTTTCTGGATTTCCGAGTTGAAATTTTATCGAGTCTACCCCAGAATTTGCTAATTGATCTATCATTTTAATAGCTTTTTTCAGAGAACCATTATGATTAGGTCCTATCTCAGCAATTACAAAAGTTTTTTTTCTCATAAAATTAAAACATTTTATTTTTTAAATTTTTATTAAAACAAAATTTTCTTATATTTTCTATTATTTGACTCTCATGCCTTCTGTCATAATTTTCAGATAATCCAGCAATATGCGGGGTTAAAAGAACGTTTTTTTCTCTCAATAAATAAGAATTTTGTTTTAAGAATTTTGAGGAAAAATAGTCTAAACCTAAATAAAAATCTTTATTTTTTTTTATTATTTTTTTCAAAGATTTCGGTTCAAATATTTCTTCTCTTGATACGTTTATAATTATACATTTTTTTTTCATCGAGTTAAAATGTCTTGATAAAAACATAAATTTATTTTTTTCATTAGAAGGAATAGTAATAAAAATAATATCTTTATTTTTAATTGCTAAAGAAAAATATTTTCTATTATAGATTTTTTTTATGAAATTTTTTTTTTTTACTTTGGTCTTATTAATCAAAATGCTTATCTCAGGTCCAAAACCTATCAACCTTTTTACTATTGATTTGCCTATGGAACCATAACCTACAACTAATATTCTTTTATTTTTGATTTCAGTAGGTAAAGAATTAAATTTAGCATGAAGCCCATATTTTGCTAAAAAAGATATTTTTCTAGAAATAGATAACATCATGGCCATTGCATGATCAGCAACCTGAATAGATTGAATTTTTTTTGCACCTGTGAATGATATTGATGAATAGTTATTTAAATACTCAAAATTTTCAATACCAACAAAAGGCATATGAACCCATTTTAGTTTTTTTATTTTTTTAATAGAAACTTTTTGCATTAATTCTTCAAAATGATCTCTTTTAAAAGTTAAAATAGCTTCTGTATTTAAAATTTCAGAATCTTGAAGACTTTTGATGAATTTTATATTTTTAAATTTTTTTTTCAAAAAATAAAAAAATTTATTATTTAATTTATAAGTTAAAATTATTTTTTTTTTCATTTTTTACAGTCAAATTTATCGATTTCATAGCTGTTAATAATTTTGCTTTTTTTCTAATTCGGTAATTTTTTTTTAATAAGTTACAAATAATTTTCATTATATAATTTTTCCCAGCTAAATGAGTAAAAGGATAACCGCCACCAAACCTTGGGTTAAAATCAATAATAAAAAACTTTTTATTACTTAAAATTAAATCACAATCTAAATTACCTACGTGTTTGACAGCTTTTGAGATTTTTTTGGACAACTCAGATAGATTTGAGTTTTCTACTATTTTCGCCTTAAATGTTTCTCCATCCCGCATTTCAAGTTTTAATTTGCTACAGTGGTCTAAATAATTGCCATTAAAATCATTCAAAATGTCTATATGATATTCTTCACCTTTTAGATATTTTTGAAATATCAAATTTTTTAAATAAACAGATTTTAAATCTTGATTGTTTTTTAAAATTTTTACTCCTTTTGATGAATTCCCAAAAATTTCTTTAGTAATAATTGGAAAATTTGTTTTATTTTTTTTTTTTTTCCAAGTAAGAGGGGTTGATAATTTATTTTTATTTAAAAAATTAAATGTAGATATTTTATTTTCACACATTCTGATAGTTTTCTTATCTGAAATCAAGGCTTCACAATTAAATGCTTTTAATTTATTTTTAATCTCACTCAAAATAATTAAATCTAAATCTGTTAGAGGAATTAAAAGATTAATTTTCTTTTTTTTTACTAAATTAACTATTGAATTTATATATTTTTTTTTATTATGGCATTTTGGAGTTATGTGCGTTTGAATTTGTTTATTCATATAAAAAGTTGAACTATTTTGATCCGCATCTGAAATATGAATTTTTAAATTTCTAAAATATCTTTTTTTTATTTCTATTAAAAAATCGATAAAATAATTTTTTCTTCCTGGATTTGTAATTAAAATATTCATTTATTAGTTAAGTTAATCTCCCCTCTGAAATTTGATAAACTTTATCAAAACTATTTAAATCAATTTTTTTATGTGTAATCGTAATAATTGTTCTATTCTTGAACTTATCATTTAATTGATTTATTAATTTTTGTTCAGTTTTTAAATCAAGTGAGTTAGTAGACTCATCCAAAATAATAATCTTAGGATTTTTGTATAACGCTCTAGCTATACCTATTCTTTGTTTTTGACCTCCAGAAATTTTTGCTCCTTTTTCACCAACAATAGTGTCAATTTTATTTGGTAAATCATCTATAAATTCATTTAACTGACAAATCTCTAAAATTAAATTTAAATATTCTATATTTACTTCATTTTTTTCTTTTAATGTTATGTTATATTCAATTGTCTCATCAAATACGTATATGTTCTGGGGAACATAACCAATAGAATTGAACCATACGTAGTCAATTTTTGTTTTTTCTCCATCAATCAATATTTCACCTTTTGTGGGCGCTTGAAGACCCATAATAAGATCAACTAAAGTAGATTTTCCTGAACCTGTTTTTCCTACTATTAATATTTTTTCACCGATTTTAATTTCTAAATTAATTTTATTTAGCACATCATTTTTTCTTGAGGGATATCTAAAATCTATGTTTTTAAATGTAATTCTTTGTTTAATATCAATTATTTTGCTTTCATGAAAATTTCGATCTTTTTTCAAACAATTATCAAGAACTTTAACTGCTTGTGTAACATATTTTAACACTCCAAAAGAGAATTGTATTCTGTTAAATGAAGGCATTAACTTGAAGGCGGCGGCTGAAAAAATCCCAATTGAAGTTATTATCTTTGTGGAGTCGTAATTCTGATCTATCAAAAAATAGGTAAGCACAATTACTCCTAAAACTGCTATTAATTCCAAATAAATTTTTGGTAATTTAGATAAAAATTGAAAATTCGTGTAAATTCTTGATAAAGCTAACACCAAATCTTTATAATTGCCTACAATTATTTCCTCTAATTTAAATGATTTTATTTCTTTAATTCCTCCAAATCCTTCTTGTAATTTTTTTGTTCTAATAATTTCCTTTTCGTTTCTTATTTTACCTAATTTTTTAAATTTATTGGTAGTTAAAAAATATAAAATAAAAGTAAAAACTAAAACTATGAGAGCAGATTTTAAAAATGCAGCGGGTTCATAGAATAAAAGAAATAAAGAAATACCTGATATTATTGTTAATTCTATTAAAATAGCTACTACTGCACTCAATCCGTTAATATATTCACCTAAGTCCTGTCTTATATTTGAAATAAGGGTGGAAGAATTTGTTTTTATATGAAAATCCAGTTTTCTACTTAGAAAATTTTTAAAAAGCGAATAAGAAATTGTTTCTCGGGTAGAATTAATAAATTTACTTTCATACCATAAGAAGAAGGTCAAAAATATATTTTTTATTAAGTAAATGAAAAAAATAAAACTTAATAGATAAAGTATTAAAGATGACTTATCTGGATAGCCTAAAAATTCGTTTAAAAAGATTAGCTGTGGATACGTTGAAAAAAAATTATCTCCCAGTAATGTATAAATTATTGGTATAATAAGACTGATACCAATTAATTCTAAAAACATGGCTATTAAACTTAAAAAAAATAGATTAAAAAATTTTTTCTTTTGATGGATGTTTAGTATTGCAATAATCTTACGCATTTAATCTCTATTTACAATTTTTTCAATTTCTAATTTGATTATATCTAGTGCTAAGTTATTTTTTTTGTGAAAAATCATGTAATCTTTTTTATAAGAAAATATTTCCGAATATTTTTCGTCTGTTAATTTTAACAATTTTAATAGTCTGTCCTCGAATTCCTCGTAAGTCGGATTATAAATTGATGAAATATTGTCTTTAGGCATAAGCGGATTAATCGACATAGATGAGTAACTATTTGATCTGCTGACACACATAATTTTTTTTCCGATAGCCATGGACTCTAATAATAAAGTTGAGTGTGATGCAATTACCAGCTCACTTTCAAACGCAAGTTTATAGCTTGAAAAATTTTTTCTAAATCTGTCAATTCTTTCAAAATATTTATTTTCACCGTTAATTTCACTGAATAAATTTTTTTCGTAATCATATCTTTCCTTTTTTTTAAATTCGTTTTCACCAAAATCTACAGGGTGTCTTGAAGCTAATTTGAAATAGATTTTGTGCTTGCTTGAAAATTTAGATGCAAATTTCCAAAGATTTATTTCTTTCTCACGAATTAATTTTAAATGATCTTTACTAATAGATGATGACACTCTTGGAATGGATCCAGCAATTAAACAAATATAAGTATTAAGTTTTTTGTTTTTTTCAATATAATTAATTTTTTTTAAAGCCAAGGATAGTGTTGGTGATCCAATTATTTTAAAATTTTTAACATTAGTTTTAAAAGCTCTGTAATGATCTATTGTATACTGCCCAAAACAAAAATACTCTGGAATATAAATTTTCTTTAAATTTGCCTCTGTAAAATCAAATAAATCTCTATGTGCATTTTGAACTGCTATAAATTTATATTTTTTATCAAGTTTTTTTGCTAATTTAAAGAAAGCAAAATTGTAATCGACAAATGTAATGACTACTTTTGGATCAATAACTTTAATTAGTGATGTGTAATAACAAGTTCCAACATTTCCTTTAATAATCTCGATTAATATAAAAAAAAGAACCTTTGGAGATAGATATATTTTTTCTATTTCTTTATTTTCTCTTAAACATTCAATAAGAAAATAATCATCTCTATTGCTAATTATATCAAAATACTCTGGGGTTGCACTGCTGTCAAAAAAAATTATATTTTTATGTTCAAGGTTTTTAAAAACTTTTTTAGAGTTTAAAATTGTTTTAATTAGTTTTAAAAGATAAAAAAAAAATTGCATTTAATTTTTTTTTTTTAAAAGAAAATTTAAATAATCCAAATCTTTTTGATAATTAATATCTACTGAAAATTTATTTTTTGTTTCGAAACCATAAACATTTTTCCATAAAAAGATTTATTTTTTTTAAAATGGTCAATTTTCGCAATAAAGAAATCTCCGCTTGGAATATAGTACGGTTTATAACTTTGTCTGTTTGTAGAAAAAATTTGTTGTTTTGCAACATTTGATATTAAACCTTTATTTTTTTTTTGTAATAAGTTAGCTATTGTCATATTTCCGCTCAAAATAGAAATTACACTTGAATAATTCTTCTTAACAATTAATTTTATACATTTGTTAAGTTCATGTTGTGATATGATTGGTGTTGTCGGTTGCAAAAGAACAAAAATATCAAATTTTACTTTAATCTTTCTCAAAACATCAAGTATAACATCTTTAATTTCTGCTTTTTTAGAAGATAGTTTTTTTGATCTTTTAATAATGCTCACTTTTTTTTTTTTGGAATAATTAAGAATGGTTTCACTATCAGACGACACAATAATTTGATCAATGTATTTACAATTTTTTGCTACTTTAATTGAATGTGCAAACAGAGGTAGAGAAGCAACTTTTTTAAAATTTTTTCTTTTAAGTCCGTCGCTATTCTTTTTTGCGGGGACAATGCATAGTACTTTTTTACTAAAAATCATAAGTTTTTACAGTTTTTTTATACTCATCCCATTGTCCGATATCATGCCAAGAAGTATGGCTAACAGGAAAAACACCAACTTTATAATTTTTTCTTTTTGCATCATTAATCAGTTTGACAAAACTATATTTTTTATTTTTTGGAATTAATTTAATAATTTTCTTTTCAATACAATAAATACCAATATTGATTAAAAAATAGTTATTTGGTTTTTCATGTATTTTTAATAAATTTCCTGATTTTTCAATTTTGCAAATACCATAAGGGATAGTAAATTTTTTTGAAGAAGCAACTATTGTTAAATCATTTTTTTGTTTTTTATGAAATTTAATCATATCACTATAATCGAACTTTGTTATAGTGTCACAATTAGATATTACAAACGTACTAGATTTATTTCCTCTAAGATATTGTAAAGCCCCAGCTGTACCAAGTGGTTTTTTTTCTTCTAAAAACTTTAATTTAAAATTATTTTTTTTTTCTTGAAAAAATGATTTTATAATTTTACTTTTAAAATTGATTGAAATAAAAAAATTATTAAAACCAAATTTTAAAAAGCGTTTTATAATAATATCAATTATCGGTGTATTATTAATTGGAATTAAAGGTTTTGGTAAAATTTTTGTAAATGGAAGCAATCTCTTTCCTAAGCCACCGGCCATTATAACGACTCCGATATTTTTAAATTTATTTAAATTATTTTTTAATATTTTAATTTGATTTTGAAATATCAAATCTGTAATAATTTTTTTATTATTTACTACTGGTGCAAATAATAATTTTTCTTTTATTAACTTTTTACTAGCTTGATCTAAATTAAATTTATTTTTAGAAAAAAAAATTGGATTTTGATTAAAAATATTTTTTATTTTATCAGAAATATTAAACCCTTTAAGGAAAGCTCTTCGAATATCTCCATCTGTTAATGTGCCTAGAAGTTTATCTTTATTATTAACTACAAGTAATTGTTTTAATGCTGAAATTTGCAATTTTTCCATTGCTTTATAGATAGTAAGATTATTTTTTATAAGAAGTTTTTTATATTTTTTCATTTTTAATTATAGTTTTTTAAAATTTTGACAAATTTTTCTGAAGCATTGCCTTTTCTAAAAATAAATTTCATTTTTTTTATTTTGGTTATAAAATTTCTTGATTGAGCATTATTAATTGCTTTTTTAATTGAAATAATTTTATAATCACAACTTATAACACTTTGATGCTTGTACCTACCAGCTTGCCTTAAGCCAATATCAATTGTAGGAACTTTAAAAAATGGAACCTCAATAATTCCGCTAGATGAGTTTCCTATTACAAAGCTCGTAAAAGGTATCAACTGGAAAAAATTTTTGAAACCCAAGGATTTAACATAAATAATATCCTTATTTTTTTTTTTAAAATTATTAATTATTCTTAAAACTTTTTGTCTCCCGCTATCTAATCCTGGGGTGGTTACTAATACTTGAATATCAAAATCTTTTAGAGATTTTAAAATATTTTTAATTTGATCTTCAAACTCTATTTTAACATCAAGACTTGGGGGATGATAATTTAAAATACAAAAATTTTTTTTCTCATTTAATCCAAATTTTTTCATTATAGATTTTTTGTCCAGTTTTTTTATATTATTTAAGTTCTCAATAGCCAAAGATCCGATATTGTAAATACTCGATTTATCTATACCCATATTAATTAAATTTTTTTTATATTCTTCACAAATTACAAAATGCAAATTAGAGGCTTGAGAAAACATATTTCTAATTTGATTGTCAAAAGATCCTAAAGTAATTTCACCGCCATGAATGTGTATTATTTTTTTTTTAAATAAAATAGCATTCATTGTTACCGCCATTTTTTCATATCTGTCTCCTATGAGACAAACATATTCAAAGTCAAATTTTCTAAAAATATTTGCTATTTTAATTTGATCATAAGCAAGTGTTTTAGATAAAGAATAAGAATTATCATTAATGGTTAACCTTTTTTTATTAAAATATTCATCAATTTTTATACCTAAATTTGAAATCTCTGATATGGACTTACCATAATTTTTGTCGTTATGTGTGCCTCCAACAAAAAAATAAGTTTTGAAGTTTTTTTCCTTTTTTAGTCTTTTAATTAAAGGAGTTAACACTGCCATATCTCCTCTTGTTGTTGTAAAAATTGCAATTTTTTTTTTCATATTTTTTTTGCTGGCACTCCTGCGTATGTTTGATTGGATTTAGTATTTTTAGTAACCACTGATCCTGATCCAATTGTACAGTTTTCTTCAATAATAATATTATTATTTATTCTTGAACCCAGGCCTATGAAGGAATTTTTTTTTATTAAAACATTGCCACCAACATAAGCACCTGGTCCAACTTGAACATTGTCCTCTAAAATACAATCGTGTTCTATAATACAACCAGTATTTAAAAGCACATTCTTTCCAATTTTACAGTTAACGTTCACTATAGCTCCTGGAAAAGCTTTTAACCCTTCACCGTATTTAACATTTTTTGATATTAAGCAACTGCTATCAATTACTGAAATTATTTTATATCCCAACTTTTTTAATTTTTTAAAAATTTCAAAGTTTTTTTTTGTATCTTTAATATCAGCAACTCCAATAAAAATTTTGTTAGTTTTTTTTAAAATTTTTTTGAGATCTTGATCTGTTCCTATGGTTGCGATTTTTAATATTTTTTTTTTACTAATTTTTTTATCAATTAATCCATAAATTTTATATTTTTTTTGAGATTTTATTATATCAATAATTATACTTGCGTGTCCGCCTGCTCCATAGCCAACCACATATTGAAACTTATTCATGAGAATATAAAATTCTACTTAATGATTTCTAAATTTTTTATCTTCAGGATTATAAAATAGTTTATTTTTTAAGCAAAATAATAATTCTTCAATTGCATTTGTAATATTTTTTTCTAATTTAAAATTTAGTTTTTTTTCTATTTTTGAAAAATCTACTCTATAGCTTCTTAAATCCTGGTCTTGCCCACTATATTGTAAGTCTATATTAGGTAAAAATTTATTTTTAATAATTTCTGCTATCTCTTTTTTTTGCAGATTAGCATTTGTATTACCAAGATTAAAAATTTCATTTTTAACTAAATTAATCTCCGATTTAAAAATTATATCTACAATTCGACCAACTTCTCCAACCCACATTAAAGGTCTCCATAAATCACCTCCAAAGATTTCTAATTTATTATGAAGAATTGCATCCTTACAAAGATGGTTAACTATTAGGTCAAACCTCATTCTTGGAGAGGGCCCATGTACAGTTGATGGTCGTAAAATTGTATAAGAAAGACTTGGGTCATAATTTTTTTTTAGATAATCTTCCATTGAAATTTTACTTTCTGCGTAAAGTGAAACTGGATTTAATTGAGTTTCTTCGTTAGCCATTATTTTGGTGTCTTGCACACCATAACTGCTACATGTTGAAAAGAAAATTAATCTTTTGACTTTATATTTTGAACATAAATTTATTAGTTTTTTTGTACCTTCAATATTTGTTTTTTTTGTTAAATCAGGTTCATTTTTACACGCACCTTCACCAACAATAGCAGCTAAATGAACAACATAGTCTATTTTTTTGATTAAATCCTCAAGCAGATTTTCATCATTTATATCTCCTTTAACAAAGTGATAAGTTGGATAACCTAAAAAACAATTAACGCCTTCGGAGCCTTGAAGTAAATTGTCTATTACAAAAACTTCATAATTTAAACTTAACAAATGTCTAACTGTTGCTGAGCCCACATAACCAGCCCCGCCTGTAACCAATACTTTTTTTTTTTTTATCATTAGTTTAACCACCCTTTATTACCAGAAACTACATATTGTGTTTTTTTTGAGTTTAAATGAAAATTTTCCCAGACTCCACTGTTGTCTAAAATAAATTTTGTTTTTTTAATGTGTTTAAATAATTTTTCTTTTTTAATCTTAAATTGATTATGATCAACTGTGATAACAATACAATCAAATTTATTTAAATCTTTTGGAAAATTAAATGAGTCTACACCTGTGATTTTTTTAACCTCGGCTGAACTAAAAAAAGGATCAAAAACTTTAACATTTATTTTACTTTTTTTTAACTTTTGAACAAATGGTATTACTGGAGATAAAATACTTACTTTTAAATTTCCCTTATAAGAAAGGCCTAGAACTGCAACTTTTTTAAGTCTTTTTTTTATAATTGAATCTGCGATCTTTAAATTTATAAATTTATCAGATTTAATTGTCTCTCTTAAAAGACTTAAATTTTTTTTGCTTGAAACTTGGTTGAGAACATATTGACTGGATAAAGGTATACAATAGCCCCCTGTTCCAAAACCTGGATAATAAGTATTTATATTCCATTTTGTTCCAACTAATCTCATAACCTCTCGAATGTTTTCATTGGGATAAGCAAGCGAAATTTGATTTGCTAGAGTGATATCCATATGCCTATAGGCATTTTCTATACTTTTAACCATTTCAGCTTCTTTATGGGAAGTCGCTTTATGAAGTTTCTTACAGACAATGGATAGCACATTAAAAGTTTGTATAGAAGACTCCTTATCTGAAGATCCAAACACTCTGTCTAACACATCTAAAGTTTTTGTTCCCTCAACAAACCAGTCTCTTCTAGGAGCAACTGAATAAAGAATATCTTTGCCAATTTTTAAGTCTAATTTTTTGAAAAAGGGTAATATTTTATTTTCTGTAAATTTAGGTGTGAGAGTAGACTCAATGATAATCAAAGGTTTAATTTTTTCTCTAGCACCATGATCTTTTTTAATTTTAGAAATTTTTTTCAAAACTTCAAAAAGAATTTTAAAATATGGTTTTCCATTTTTTTCAGTTGGAACAGCAACAAAGTGAGCTAAAAAATCGTCAGTAAGTAATTTTCTGTGATCATTTGTAGCAGATATAAATTTCTTTTTTGTAAATTCTGACAAATTAAAACCATACCAGTTTTTTAGATCTGGCATCGGAAGTTTTCCATTATTTATCTGATTTATTTTTTCTAGGTCTATGTCATAACCAACACAATTAACTTCTTTTTTTGCAAAGTATATCATCGTCGATAAGCCTATATATCCTGTTCCCCAAACAGCTATTTTCTTTTTTCTAGTAGTAAGTAGTCTTTTATAATTAATAATTTTTTTTTTATTCATAATTACTTTGTTTTAAGAAATTTCTTAGTTTATAATTTTTTTGCTAATACCATAAAAGATGAAGCAAAAGGAATGTAAGGTAGTTTATTTTGATCTTTAGACAGATAAATCAATTTAGAAAATTTTTTTGATTTTTGATCAAAGTTGTAATTAGATGGAACTGTGGGATGATAATTGATAGGATAAAATTCTATTACCTTCCACTTTGTTCTTTTTAATATTTCGCAGATTTGAATAGGAGAAAACTGGTGACGTTTATCTACATTTATGCCAGTCTTAGGTTGTTGAAAAAGAACTTCGTTAAACTTATTTTTTTTTAATTTAATGAATGATTTAAAATTCATTTGAGTTAAAGCAATACTTTCTTCATAAAATTTTTTAAAAGTTTTTTCCTTTAGTTCTTTTAAGGAAAATTTATTAAGAGAAAAAAGGTTAAAAAGTCTATTTCTTGTACCAAAAATAAGATAACCATTATTATTAACAAGCTCTCTACTCTTAACAAAAAATCTTTTGATATCATTTATCGATAAATATTCAATAAAACCATTCGCCGATAAGCAATCAAATTTTTTTTTATTTTTATAGTTAAAAAAATTTTCTCTTAAAAAAAATAAATTCTTTCTTATAAAATTTTTTTTTGCAATTTTTATCATGTTGTCTGAAAAGTCTATTCCTACACAATTTTTCGTAAATTTAGCAACGTCAAAACACAAATCACCTGTTCCACAACCAACGTCTATTAAAGATTTAATTTTCAAGTGTTTTGCCCTACTTGCTACATAAAAATTTCTTTCAAGTATTGTGTTATGCAAATTTGTTTTTTTAGAATTAGATTTTTTTTTCCAGTTAACGGCATCTAATTCAAAGAATTTTTGAGTTTGTAGTTGTTGTTTGTAAAGTTTTTTTGGCATATGAATATTAATAGATATATAATTAAATTCTTTTTACAATGTTTGCGTGATCTTCTCTAAAAATTTCAAAGTTAGAAAAATTTCTTTTTTTATTAATTGGCATTTCTTGTTTAAATCCAATATCTACTTTCAATTTATTTAATACCGCGAAGGTATATTTATTATTCTTTCCACATGGGTGGCTAATAGAATTTAAGTTTTTACAATTTAATGTTTTTTTTAAAAAGTCTTGATTTTTTTTGTATTCGAACATTTGTTTTTTATAGCTAAGTAAATCGATATTTGTTGGGTGTGTATGTGAATGAAGACCAATTTTATGACCTAAATTGTGCAATTTCTTTAAATTATTTTTACTTAAAAAAATTTTTTTTAGAATTTTCTTATAATCAAATTTTTTTGCTTGAAACATTTTTTTCATTATTTTTTTGTACATTTCTTTGGATAAGTATAAATCTCTAACAAGTCTAAACTTTATGTCATTTATTGAGTAAAATTGATATTTTTTTTTCCATATATTGATTAAATTTTTATTTTTTTTTAAGAAATCACTTAAATTTAGATTTTTTTTATTTTCTAAAATTTCAAAAAATAAAGAATAAAATTTATCTACTGAAGAAAAATAATTTAACCTAAAGTACCTATAAATTTCCAAGAGGTCTGGTTTATTTGTTAAAGCTGAAGAGTAAACAAAGAAAAAAGCTTTTATTTTATAGTCTTGTAATATCGGTAGCGCAATATCATATTGACATTTTAGTGAATCATCAAAAGTTAAACAGACACCTTTAAAATTATATCTTCTATTTTTAATTTCATTTATAAAAATTTCAGGATCTAGAATATTTTTCCTACCGATGTAATGTATAATTTCTTTAAATTTTTTTTGATTAATTGAACCTTGGCCCGATAAATGTTTTTTCTCATCATGAAAATGATGAAATGTTATTCCGTGTAAAAAATTATTTTTATTATTAAAATAAGTCAAATTGTATCTAATAATATAATTTTTTTATTTTTGATTTCAAAAATATCTTTATTAATAAATTTATGAAGTATTTTAATAAAGTTTTTTTGAGTCATATTAAAGTATTTACAATAGTCACTTAAGTAATTTTTAGGGAAAATTCTATCATATTTTTTTACAATTTTAATTGCTTGCTTTCTAGTTAATTTTTTATGTCTTATATCGATACTTGTATCTGTTGTTGCTCTTCCAAACCCAAATTTTAAATAGGCTAAATACATATGTAGAGCAAACATTTTTTGATCAGTATGTGAGTGATTATTTATTGCATTGCTTTGCTTTATTTTGTCAAACTTAAGCCCACAATATTTTTTTGCAAATTTCAAATGTTTTGATTCATCCCATTTTTCAAAATAAGACCAATAACATTTAAAAATATTTGCATATTGTTTTTTTTCTTTTTTATTTAGTATTGACCAGTAATAATTTTTTTTTATGGAACTGTCTTTAATGAATTTATTTATTGGATTATTATTGAGCTTTAAATTAAAGAGGCTTGTGTCAACATTAAATTTGTTTTTATAAGTATTTTTGCCTCCATACATTGATTCTCCTTCTTCGCCCCACATAACAAATTTTATTTCAAATTTATATGCAATTTTTAAAGGAGCTATTTGAATTGAAGCTAACCAGTTATGTTGAGGTAAGCCAGATTTTATAAAAGCTATTTTATTCATCTTTTTATCATGCTTGCTCTCGGACAAATAAATTAGGTCAAATCCTGAAGATTTAAAATTATTTAAATTTTCTAAACCTAATTTAGTAATTAATGGAGGTTCACAACAAACACATAATGGGTTCATTTTAAATTTATTTTTTAACATCCACGCCACATAAGAACTGTCTTTACCTCCCCCAGCTGGTACTACAACATCATATTCACCGTTTCCCTTTCTAAATTTATTGCAAATTTTCCACAATTGCTTTTCCCTAAGTTTCCAATTAATTTTTTTTCTCTCTTGAAAATTAATACACGCAGAACATACTCCATTAAAAAACTCAATTCTCGGGCGAGTGGAAGTAGTCAAGCATTTTTTACATCTTACAAATAGCTTTGTTTTCATAAATTATTTTGAAATTAAATATCTTAGATCTCCATAATTGAACAGCTTTTTAAGTTTTTTGTTCTTAAATACTTGCTCACTTAAATCAATATTGATTCCTCTTTTACAAAAATTTATTTCGTTAAAACCAATTTTTTTTAATTTTAATTCTAAGTCTTTTTTTTTAAAGAGAATTCTTTTTTTCCAAAAAAACATATTCACAATGTAGTTTATCTTTTGAATATTCCATTTCTCAATAGTCAAAATTTGTTTGATTTTTTTCACATCTTTGTCGCTAATTTTTTTATTTATGTTTACTGGCATTCTTCTAAAAACTGAGTCACCAAAAACATTAATCCAAAGTTTACCACCAGGTTTTAAAATTCTATAGAATTCTTTTAGAGTTTTTTCCCAATAATCAAGATGTGAAAGTATTCCATTACAAAAAATGAAACTAAAAGAATTTTTTTTAAAGCTTATCTTAGATAAATTTGAATTCAAAAATTTAACATTACTAAATTTTTTTAATTTTAAATAATTAGGTTTTTTTATTTTATCTAATGCGAATATTTTTTTAGTTCCCAAATTATTAATGAAATTAATATAATTTATTGTGCCTGCTATAAGAATTTTATCTTTTTTTTTAAATCTTAATTTAATCTTATTTTTTTTAAATCTTCTTCTTATTCTGTTATCTGCAGCTATTAGATCTTTATAACTATACTCACCTATTTTTAAGTTTTTCATTAATATGATTAACCAATGCTCCGCACTTTGCAAAAAATACATTTTACAATATCGATATACATTTTTTTTACAATGAGCTTATTAAATAATTCCTTTTATCTATAGTAGTTGTGAAATTGCCCATTAAAATTTTAAACTTATTTTTTTGAAGATCAATTAATTTGAAAATCCTCTGAGTAAAAGGTCCAGAGGAAAATTTGTAAAATTGATTTACTTTTGCTTCAAAAATGTTTTGAGATATATAACCATCAAAATTTTCTGTTTTTTGACACTTGTGAACAAATTCGTAAATTTCTTTCTGAGATTTTTCAAAACCATTTAATAAATATTTTACACCACGTAAGTATTTTATTTTATTTAAAATAGTGTTTTTAGAAAATTTTTCGTTGTAATAAAAAAGATAATCTCCTAAAAGATTAAGTTCTTTTTTTATCAATTTGTTGTGCCTAAAATATTGAACTAAAATTTTAGGACAATAAATTTTACAATCGTCTCCAAAGTTTTTTTTAAGCTCTTTTTTCAAATAATTTAAATTTTTTCTATCGAACTTTATCACTGTCCACATTAATCTAATTCCTTTTTTAAATCGTCATACTCTCTCATTTTTCTTTTCATAAAATCTATAGTCAACTTTGTTCTTTCTGAAATGCCTTTTGGTGTAATGATGTATTGAAAATAACTTATTTTATTTTTTTTTTTTTAAAATTGTTTATTTTTACAAAACCCTTTTTTTTTAAGGCTTGCAAACAATAGTTTAACTTTCCTAAACTGAAGCCCAATTCTTGCGCCATTTCTCGTTGAGATGCCTTAGGATTTTTGTGAATTTTTCTTAAGACCTCAAAATTGTCTTGTATTCTTATTTTTTTCATTGTTCAATTTTTGAACTGTATAACGTTCAAATATTGAACAGTAAAGCACTATTTAAATTACTTTTATAAATGTAGTGAGTTTAGATCTTTTTGGCACTATATATGCTATTCTAATTTGCTGATCATAGCTTGACCAGTCATAAAATTGAGAAATTCCACGTTTTTGTTCTCAAAGAAAAACTCTATTACTTTTCTTGTTTCCGAGTATTCTTTATGTCCATAATCATCAAATAGTATAATTCCGTTTTTTTCAACTTTTGGATAAAAAAATTCTAAGGCTTTTAATGTTGGAAATGCTGAATTTAAGTCAATATGTAGCCAAGAAATTTTTTCAGGGTTTTGAGTGGTCTTATGGTCTAAAACTTCAGGGATAAATCCTTTATTGAAAATTAAATTTTTTTCGTAATCTTTTAAGTTTTTTTTAATAATGCCAATATTTAGATAATCGTAATTTCCTTGTCTTTTACTATCTTCTTCGTTTAGTAGCTCTTTTTCTCTTATTGATTGCCAGCTATCATAAAGAAAAGCTTTAAAATTTTTATCACTTATATAATTTTGAATGCAAAAAAAAGTTGATAAACCCTCTGCCGATCCACATTCTGCAATATTTCTTGATTTAGTATTGTTGTAAGCTTTCAAAGAACTAAAATGAATTACATAATTACGATAATTTAAATTTTTATAATGATTGAAGACCTCATTAAAATTTGTATTTTCATAATAATTAGTGATTTGAGCTAAGAAAAAATCTTTGCTAATTACTTTCTCATCAAGAAGTTTTATACTTTTAATAAATTTTTTAGATGTAATATTCTTAACATCATCCCACCATGGTAATGCTGTGCTTGAAGTTAATCCCCAACCTTGGAAGGTAATTACTCTTTTACGTCTCAAAATTATACTGAAGACTAAAATGTAAATTATCTCATAAAAATTAGGAAAATGTTTTTTTAGGAAATTTTTAATATAAACTTTTATTTTTATTGTCATAATAAACATCTTACTATATTTAAAAAAATTTTTTTCAGTGCATAAATCAAGCCAATCGAGCTATTAGTACTGGTCAGCTACACGCGTTACCGCGCTTCCACACCCAGCCTATCAACGTAGTGGTCTACTACGGCTCTAAAGGAAGAACTAGTTTTGAGGTGGGTTTCCCACTT
>MDSZ01063133.1_pt1 | contig 27528 bp, 22 predicted proteins | sample 811201 | NCBI WGS metagenome assembly MDSZ01 (sample SAMN05326647, study PRJNA326480) | marine metagenome | isolation source: seawater | place: Indian Ocean: North | collected 2010 | reverse complement strand
ATAAAATTTTCGAAATTTTTTTTTTCTTTTTATATGTACTCTTTTGATTAATTCTATATTTTTATGTGGTAAGTCAGAGGAAATAATAAGATTAAATTTAACTTTTTCCAAAGTCTTAATTTTTTTCATTTTTTTTTTATATACAAAAAAAGGAAGTGGAATTATTTTTGTATTACAGTTTTTGAAATAATTTCTATGTTGTTTTCTTACATAATGAGTAGTAAAAATACAATTGTGCCACAAGCTGCCTCTTATTTAACTGCCAAAATATCCTTATACAGTGTGCCTTATAGCTATAGGAATGGAAAGTCTTGTCGTTCTTTTAATACCACAAGTAGGACAATTATGACTTAAAAAGCGCTGAAAATTTATCCAAAATAGTTAGCTAAAAAATCTTAATTTATATACCTAACTTTTAAGATGAAAACTTTATGAAATATAAAGCCATTTTTTATGATCTGATGCATGACACTGGTTTGAAAGTGTAATAGGATAAAGTTGTCAGCTGGTTAAATTTAAGTGTCAGTTAATAAGGCAATACAAACACTAACTATCTGTCATAGAACTATTACAAAACTAACTTGAGCAAACACCGTAGGTACCCCACTATGCTTATTGGCATTCCGAAGGAACCAATGGCTGGCGAAACTCGTGTCGCCGCCACCCCAAAGACCGTTACCCAACTCCTAAAACTAGGTTATGACGTTTGCGTCGAAGCCGGTGCGGGATTGGCTGCCAACTTTAATGATCAGGACTATATAGACGCTGGCGCGCAGATAAATACCGACACCAAAAGTGTTTATCAAAGTGACCTGATACTAAAAGTAAACCCTATCCAAGACCACCCTCTGCTGGGCTGCAATGAGTTAGAACTAATGCAAGATGGCGCCCATCTAATTAGCTTTATTGCACCAGCACAAAACGAAGAGCAATTAAAAACTATGGCCGCACGCAATATGACTGTGATGTCTATGGAGTCAGTGCCGCGCATATCACGCTCCCAGTCCATGGATGCACTTAGCTCTATGGCCAATATTGCTGGCTATCGTGCTGTGGTCGAGTCTGCCCATCACTTTGGCCGCTTTTTTACTGGCCAGATTACGGCTGCAGGTAAAGTGCCTCCCGCCAAGGTACTGATTATTGGTGCTGGTGTTGCTGGGTTAGCCGCTATTGGTGCGGCTGGGAGTCTAGGTGCGATTGTCCGTGCTTTTGATACCCGTCCTGAGGTTAAAGAACAAATCAATTCCATGGGCGCTGAGTTTTTAGAAGTTGAAATAGAAGAAGAAAGTGGCTCTGGCGATGGTTACGCCAAAGTAATGAGCAAGGCCTTTATTGAAGCGGAAATGGCCCTCTTTGCTGAACAGGCAAAGGATGTCGATATTATTATTACAACGGCCATGATTCCTGGCAAACCAGCTCCTAAACTTATTACTGCTGAAATGGTAGCGAGTATGGCTTCTGGGTCAGTAATTGTAGATTTGGCTGCGGCAGGCGGTGGCAATTGTGAGCTAACCCAAGCTGGAGAAGTTATTACCACTGATAATGGGGTTACGGTGATTGGCTATACCGATATGCCTGCACGCCTACCAGGGCAGGCATCCCAATTATATGGCACCAATCTAGTTAACCTTTTGAAACTGCTAACGCCAGAAAAAGATGGCAATCTCAAAGTAGACTTTGAAGACCCCGTTCAACGTGGGGTCACGGTTACCAAAGACGGGGAAGTTACTTGGCCTGCACCACCCATTCAAGTGGCGGCAGCACCTACCCCTAAGCAAGAGGAAGCAAGTGTTAGCGAGGCACCTACACAGGCGGCAATGCCCAAAGGATTAAAGTATGGATTAGGTGCAGCCGGCTTAGCCTTGGTAGCGTGGATCGCCTTGTATGCCCCTGCTGCTTTTTTGGGCCATTTTACGGTGTTTATTTTATCCTGCGTAATTGGCTACTACGTCGTATGGAATGTCTCTCATTCCCTGCATACGCCTCTAATGTCTATCACTAATGCTGTTTCGGGCATTATTGTTGTTGGGGCGCTATTGCAGGTTGGTGACGAATTAAATCTAGTGACTATTTTGGCACTGATTTCCGTGTTAATCGCAACCATTAACATTGCCGGTGGCTTCTTTGTCACTAAGCGTATGTTAAAGATGTTCCAGAAGTAGGAGACAAACAATGCAAGCAGGAATGGTTACAACGGCTTACATTATTGCCGCCGTACTTTTTATTCTGGCCTTAGCGGGTCTAAGCCAACAGGAATCAGCTAAACGCGGTATCTGGTATGGCATCGTGGGTATGGGTATTGCTTTGGCTGCTACCCTTCTAGGGCCTAAGGTTATGAGCCTCCGTACAGGTTTAACCTATATTTTGATCGCCATGTTAATTGGTGGCGCCATTGGTATTTATTTAGCCAAACGGGTCGAAATGACCGAAATGCCAGAGCTCGTTGCTATGCTCCATAGCTTTGTTGGTCTGGCTGCGGTATTTGTCGGTATTAATAGCTATCTTGATCACCCAACATTAGACCCAGTGATGCAAAATATTCATCTTGTGGAAGTGTTTTTGGGTGTGTTTATTGGCGCGGTTACCTTTACTGGCTCAATTGTGGCCTTTGGTAAACTGCGTGGACTAATGGCCTCCAAAGCCCTTAACTTGCCCCATCGACACAAACTTAATGCTATCGCTTTGCTAGTCAGTGCGGTCTTATTAGTACAGTTTGTTGCCCAAGGTGGCAATGATACTTATCTGATTATTATGACGGTGATTGCCTTAGTTTTTGGTTGGCACTTAGTAGCCTCCATTGGTGGTGCCGATATGCCCGTCGTGGTGTCCATGCTGAACTCCTATTCAGGCTGGGCTGCGGCAGCGGCAGGCTTCTTATTAGAAAACAATCTACTTATCGTAACAGGTGCTTTGGTTGGTTCTTCGGGCGCTATCTTAAGTTATATTATGTGCCGTGCTATGAACCGCTCGTTTATTTCCGTTATTGCTGGTGGTTTTGGTAATGACCCCATCGCCAGTGATGACGAAGAAGAAGGTGAGGTGCAAACCACCACCGCAGAAGAAGTGGCCAGTATGCTTACTATGGCCAAACGCGTGGTGATTACTCCCGGATATGGCATGGCTGTGGCCCAAGCCCAATATCAGGTGCAAGATATAACCGCCAAACTGCGAGCCCAAGGCGTGGAAGTCCGGTTTGGTATTCACCCTGTCGCGGGACGCCTCCCTGGCCATATGAATGTACTGCTAGCAGAAGCCAAAGTACCCTATGATATTGTCTTAGAAATGGACGAAATCAACGATGATTTTGCTGATACAGATGTGGTATTGGTGATAGGTGCCAATGATACGGTTAACCCGGCGGCCAAAAAGCCTGGTAGCCCCATAGCTGGCATGCCTGTTCTCCATGTATGGGAAGCCAAACAAGTGGTGATGTTTAAGCGTGGTATGGCGTCAGGCTATGCCGGTGTACAAAACCCACTGTTCTTTATGGACAATACCAAAATGCTCTTTGGGGATGCTAAGGATATGACTGGCGAGATTGCCAAGCATATCTAATTTCTCAATGCATAAAAGGGGCAGCCTGTTTTAGGTTGCCCCTTTTTTTGTGGTTAAAACAATTATATCAACTTGCGATGCATAGCTACGGGCATACGTTGGCGCACCTGCTTAACATAATCTAAATTAATCTCAGCAGTACAGTAGCCATCACCTAATTGCATCTCTTGTAAAATTTCACCCCAAGGATCAATAATCATAGAGTGGCCATAAGTTTCCCGCTTCCCATGCTGTCCGCCTTGGGCTGCTGCCAATGTATAACATTGGGTTTCTATGGCTCTAGCCCTCAGCAAGGAATGCCAATGAGCTGCTCCTGTCGTGCTAGTAAAAGCAGCACCATTACTAATGACCTCGGCACCTTTAGCCACCAAAGCCATATGTAATTCCGCAAAACGTAAATCATAACAAGTCGTTAAACCCAGCTTGCCTATTGGGGTATCGACCACAACAACAGCATCGCCAGCTTCAAAATGATCCGACTCGCGATAACTGCCATGGGCATCTTTTACATCCACATCGAACAAATGTATTTTGTCATAGCGAGCGACTTCTTGACCCTTAGCATCATAAACAAAGCAAGCCGCTCTAACCCGATCTGGATTAATTACCTTATCTATACAGGGAATAGTGCCACCTACCAACCATAAACCAAGCTGTTTAGCTTGTTTGGCCAGCCACTGTCGTAAAGGACCTTGCTGATTAAGCTCTTGGCGACCAGCAGCTAATAATTGGCGGCTACCAAACACAGCAAAGTTTTCAGGCAATAGCACCAATTGGGCTCCCTGCTCTTTAGCTTTTAGCAGTTGTGTCTGGGCTTGTTCTAGATTAGCAGTAATATCATTACCACTTACCATTTGAATTACAGCCGCTTGGGGATTACTGGAGTTTGAACACATTGTTTAAACGTTCTTCTAAGGACTTAGGCTGATTTTTGGCATCAAAAATCTGCCGTAAGCCCAGATCAGGTCTATCTAGATCACCCGTTACGCCATAACGTGCGGTAGTAAAGGTTGATAGCTCATCACCAACCAATTTATCCACCACATAGAGAACCCCGCTAACTTGGGGCAAGCCCGCCAATAAGGCAGCAAAGGAAAGTTTATCGGTAACTGGTAGGGTTATATATAAATCGTTTTCGACAGTACGGGTATTAAAATCAATGGTGCCATCTAGCATTAACTCTAACGAAGTTGATTTAAAGGTCGCAGGTGTTACATTGCGGGCGATGCCATCAGTAATATTATAGTGAGCATAAATACTGTCAAACTGGTATTCATCATTGAATATATCCGTAAAGTCCAAGCGCAGACGTTGTAATAAACGCCCCATATCGAGGAGACCAAGTATTTTTAACCCACCCGCCAAGGATGGCGCTTCGGCAAACTCACCCTCTTTAACCCGCAGTTCAAAATCCCCCGTGGATTTCTCAATATCAAAGCCAAGGGGTGAGGCTGGCCAAGCTAGTTGGGCTTCTAACGCACCATAGCTACTATCAATAGTGGGGCTATACCCCCAGCCAGTTAACGTCTCAGCTACACCCGGGGTAAAGATACGCCCACTAAAACTAGTCTTATGTTGCTGGCCTTGTTTATCCCAAATCATATTGCCCAACAGCTGGCTATTATGAATATTCGCATCAATATCGTGCAAATATAAAATACCCTCTTTATTCCGCGCTTTTACGCGCCAATTGCCATAGGATTGCTGATTCTTGCTGATTTCTTTTACTTGCAGGTCCATATCAGGAATCAGCCCTGGATCAATGGCCGCCAACAAATCGACTTTCTCTTTGTCTTCCTCAGCTTCCTCAACTTCCTCATCAGGTTCTTCTGGTATTAATAAGCGAAAATGATCGACATTTACCTGCCAAGGGCTAGTATCACCCTTATTTACTATTTGACCAGTAATTGCTTGTGATAGAAGAGCAAGAGTCCAGCCTTTATCTTCAGGAAGATATGAAATCTGCACATTATCAACCAGCAAATCTTGCCACTGTAATTGCTTGGCCAATAGGTCTATATTCTGCACCTCAGGGAATGCAAAGGTATCCGTATTGGTCTTGTCTGCCGGTAAAAAGTCTAACCAATAAGGCACATCAAGCAGATCAAGCTCCCCACTAATATTGATACCCCTAGTCGCTTTAGGGGCAGGCTTTCCAAGTCCTATACCCATAGTTGTTAGGTTGCCATTATCAATACCCAAAGCGACCTGTTGCTGAGTATTACTGATATATATGCCCTGCTGTTCTTGTTGCCGTTGCCATAGCCAAATGAGCTTATCATTAGGGTCAATAACCGTTGGCCAGTTAACGTTATCTGGCGTTACTTGCAAGCTACCCAAAGCAACCTGACATTGCGCAGAGGAAAACAAACAGGCTGGGATAAACACGTCAACTTGCCCGTGACGAGGTAACCATGGGCCAAAGTTGATATCGGCTAAAGATAACTTTTCAACAACATAGTCACTAGGCAAACTCCCTTGTATATTTAACCAAGCATTAGGTTGTTGTTCGATACCATAGGTCTGCCAGACATCAACAGGAAGGGCATATTGCCAATTTTGGTGCTCTGGTCGATTGGTAAGGCCTAACCCTAGGGAGTGACCGTCAACCAGACCTTGTGCTTGAAAGTTCTGCACCCCAAGATCCGTGACTCTGGCATTAAATACCACTTGCTCTAGAGACACTTGCTGTTGTTGCCAGAAGCCGGCCACTTGGTCACCGAAAATGCCTATATCGTATTGTGCCTGTCTACCCTTGGCATAAGGCCCGTAAGGTATCCCTACCCGCCCACTAAGCTGAACATCACCACTTGGGTTTAAATCCATAATCCAGCTGGGTATGGTCACCTGAGGCGGTAATGTTTTAGCCACCTTTTGCAATAATTGACCATCGCCTTGCATAGCCCCTTTAATAGCGATCATAGCTTGGCGTTTATCTTGGGTGGCCAATATTGGCACCTCAATTTGCCAATCACGTAAGGGCAAACCTGCCTCACCAGATCCTAATAGCTGACCCTGTTTAAGGTGGATACCTACATGTTGGTGATTGCTGGAAAAATCCACGCTCACTGCATTAACAGCAGGCCAATCTTTGGCATAGTTTACCTTTGGTAGCTGCGCCTCCCCCCATACCGGGACACTAAAGGAGTATGGACCAAGGGCTTTGGCTTGTTTGCCTACAGCACCATTGTAGGTAATACCCCCTTGTTTAATGCGCCCCGCTTGAGCCGCTTTAGCAATATAGTTACCCAAGGCCGTGCCCATGGTCATATCTGGTAACAAAGCGGGTAAAGCTATTACATCCAGATTTTGCATTCCCAAACGCATTTGGAAAAGTGCTTGATGCGTTTTCCCTCGGCGTGGGAAATGCCCATCCATAATGAGGTTAAAAAGGCCTTCATCTTGGTTTAGTTGCAGCAAGCTTGTATCCAAATAGCTGTATTCTGAATCCAAACGCCAGGCTACCTCTCCCTGCATCCCATCAAACGGCCAAGGGCGACTGGTGAGTTTTGGCACATGGATGGTCAAACTATCTTGATCATCAACAGTCACTTTACCGCCTTTGGCATTGAACGCTATAAGTCCATCAGCACCATCCACTGCTGGTATACCCCGCCAAGCTGACACCGAAGCGTCCTGCATAGTGCCACTAAATAAAAACGCTTTGGGTTGGGAGGATTGCCAGTAGAAACGAGGTTGATGCACCAAGCCTTGGGGGCGAAGTTGTAAAATAGGCGTGGTCACTTTGCTTGGCAGATGGGTCATTTGCTCTACCACTTTCGCAATTGGGTCGAGGCGCATACTACTAGTTGCTAGCTGCCAATCATCACCATTGCTGACTAATGCTAAATCATTTACGGGCAGGTTTTGCTGCGCTATGGCACCATCCAAATTAGCCATCTGTATTTGCAGCAAATCGGACTGATTTGTGATATCAAAATCACCTTGTAAACGTAAAGGTAAGTCTTGATAAGCGCTTTGTAACTGCAGGCCACGTATATGGATATGCTTAAGTCTGTCTTGCTCTAGGTGCAGCCAAGCCTGCGCAGATACTTGCCCTGCTGCCAAAGGCAATAGCTCAAGTTGCTCCGCCAATAGGTTGATGGGCAACTCTTCCAGCTGTAATTGAATATCTGACTCGGCCAAAGATAAGTTATCAGAGAATCTAATATTAGCCAAAACACCAAGTTTGCCTTGGGTATCAGGATAGTCAGCTTGCAGATTTAAAGCCACCCTGTTTGCTGCTAAAGGATTAATAACAGCAGCAACATTTTGTAGTGTTACTGTATTACCATCCAAGGGCGAGATGTTGAGTTGCGCATCAAAAAGGGAAAGTTTATCGGCGGTCTGAAATAAGCTGAAAATTGTATCAGATGATGCCGAAGCATTGGTTTGGGCAAGTGGCTGTATACCCTTTGGTAACCACACACCAGCTGCTGACTCTTTCAGCTCAACAGAAAGACCAAATAACTGTACATCTGATAACGACAATTGTTGGTCAAGAATTAAATTATAGACATTAAGGCGTAAACTTAAGCGCTGTAAAGCCAAAGTATCCTGGCCTAAGCTAGCGCCATTGATATCGATAGCAAGTTCACGACCTTGCAGATGCAAGGTGAAATCAGCAATCGCTATGGTCTGTTGTAAGACGGAACTTAACCAGTTTTCCAACTCTTGGTGATATAGTGGATGACTATGCACCCCCACCCGCAAAGCCGACACGAGTATAAGCACTGCCAGCACCAGCAACAAGAGCAAATAATGTAACCAGGAAAGCAGGCGTCTCATATCTCCAGACTCAGTTAGTGCGCCTAGCGCAGTACCACATCAAATTGTTCGCAATAGTAGAGTGACTCTACCTGTAGGCGAATGGTTTTACCAATAAACTCTTCCAACTCCGCCAAATGGTCAGCCTCTTGATCTAACATACGATCAATCACAGCCTGATTCGCCAATACAAGATAAGTATCCGTATCAAAAGCTCGGGCAGCCCGCAGAATTTCTCGGAATATTTCATAACATACGGTTTCAGGGGTTTTACTCATACCCGTGCCATGACAGGCTGGACATGGCTCACAAAGCAGTTGCTCTAGGCTTTCGCGGGTGCGTTTACGGGTCATTTCAATCAGACCCAAATCAGATACACCAGTAAACTTGGTTTTTACATGATCTTTCTCTAGAGCGCGTTCTAAAGTACGTAATACCTGACGTTGATGTTCCGTTTCTTCCATATCAATAAAATCAAGAATGATAATACCACCCAAATTACGTAAGCGCAGTTGCCGGCCAATAGCCGTTGCTGCTTCTAAGTTGGTGCGGAATATGGTTTCTTCAAGATTGCGATGACCCACATAAGCGCCAGTATTTACATCCACTGTAGTCATGGCTTCAGTTTGGTCAATAATAAGATAACCACCTGATTTTAAAGGTACCTTACGGCCTAAGGCTTTTTGAATTTCATCTTCCACATTGTAGAGGTCAAAGATTGGCCTTTCACCTGGGTAATATTCAAGTGCATTAGCTAACTCTGGCACTAGTTGTTCTACAAACTCTGTGGCTTTTTGAAAGGTTTCTTTGGAATCAATACGAATCTTTTCTACTTGAGGGTGAGCTATATCCCTTAGGGTACGCAATGCCAAAGGCAAATCCTCGTAGATGATATTTGGCACTTTGCCAGAACTAGCCCGCTCTTGTAATTTACCCCATAACAAACGCAAAAACGCGATATCTTCCTCTAAGCCATGGGGTAATACACCTTCAGCAACAGTACGAATAATAAACCCGTCATCAGCATAGGGCCCGTCGGCATCAATGGCTCCAATTACAATATCACGAATGCGGTCACGTTCATCATCATCTTCAATGCGTTGTGAGATACCAATATGATTAGCACCAGGCATATAAACCAGAAACCGTGAAGCAATAGAAATCTGGGTAGTTAAACGAGCACCCTTAGTGCCAATGGGATCCTTGGTAACCTGCACCAAAATAGATTGACCTTCACGTAAGAGGGAGCTTATAGGTTGTTCTTTGGCACTATCTTCAATATCCCCAGCATGAATAAAAGCCGCTTTTTCCAGACCAATATCTACAAACGCGGCCTGCATGCCAGGTAATACTCGCGCCACCTTACCCTGATAAATATTACCCACAATACCGCGGCTAGCATTACGCTCCACATGCACTTCTTGTAGCATGCCATTTTCAATAACAGCGACACGAGTTTCCATGGGGCTAAAATTGATTAATATTTCCTCATTCATGTACTTATTTCCTGCCAACCTATCGCTTCAATAACATAATCTAGGCAACCCTAAATGCACGCCGTAAGCCACGTAAAACCACAAATAGCCAAGCCCAAACAATGGCGCTAGTCAAAGCGGGTAAAAAAATCATCCAGATATCCGTAGTATTGCCACCCAAGCTCTGGCCCCAGTAGCCAATAAACTGGTTAATAGCGATCAATAAGCCAATCACAAATGCTTGCTGCCAAACTCGGTACATGCGCATCCGACGATATAGCATAGCGGCAAAGAATACTGTTACCACCATTGCTAAAGCATTCATACCAAGAAAATTATATTGCAACAAATCCAGTAGTAGACCAATGATAAATGCTAGGCCCAAATTAAATCGGTGAGGTAACGCTAATACCCAATAGATACATACTAGTGGTACCCACTCCGGCCAAGCCCACTGCATAACGGCCGGCAGTGGAAAAGCACTCAACATAAAGGCGAGCAAAAGGGTTAAATATACAAGCCAGTGGTTATTTGATGGGGCATTAACCATACTACTGCTCCTCCACTAGTTGTTGCTGTTGCTGGTGAGCAGTGCTGACTACCAGAAGTTGCCGTGACAGACTTAAGCGCGCTGTTGGTTTAGCTAACACTCGAGTGAATTCTCGACCCGGATCACGTTCTACTAGGGTTACTTGAGCGACTGGATAACCCTCAGGAAAGCGCATACCTAAGCCAGAACTGACCAGCAAATCACCCACCTTAATATCTTCTGTCTGGGCAATATCCACTAACTCCAACTGATTATAATCGCCTCTACCGTAAGCTACACTGCGCAGACCAGTGCGATTTACTTGTACTGGAATAGCATGATTGGCATCAGTAACTAGCAGTACCCGACTGGTAAAAGGACTAGTGGCCGTAACCTGCCCCATAACACCCGTTTGATCTAAAACAGCTTGGCCAACCCTGATATCGTTTTGACTACCATCATTGATCACTATTTGATGAATAAATGGATCGGGATTGACGCCAATAAGTTGCGTTGCTCGCACCTGTTCATCGAGCTTTTGTGAACTATTAAGTAATTCCCGCAAACGTACATTTTCTGCCGTCAAAGACGCCAGCTTTTGTACTTCACGTTCAGCCAACATTAACTGGGCACGTAACTGGCGGTTTTCGCCTAACAGCCCCTCACGCTCCTGCAATCGATCATGTACCCAAGTCCATGACTGCTCAGGCAAATCAACCACCCATTGAACTGGCGTTACTGCTACCGATAGCCAGGACCGGACTTTTTGCATCGCCTCAATTTGGTAATCTGCAACAATAAGGAACAGGCTTAGTACCAAGTAGATAGATAGTTTTCGACGCAGACCCGTCCCTTTAAATAAAGGATCGATAACTTAGCTCCTAATAGCACTGGTTATATTTATCTCTGCCCCAAAGCACAGAAAATAAACTAATTTATAATCAAAAACGGCGAGGGTTTGCCTCGCCGTAAACTAGTCTAGATAACGCAACAGCAATGATGGTTAGTCTTTGGCTAACAAATCAAAGGTGCTCTCATCTAACATTTGTAAAGCTCGGCCACCACCACGTGCAACGCAAGTCAATGGATCTTCGGCCACAATAACAGGCAGGCCTGTTTCTTCACTAATCAAGCGATCTAAGTCGCGTAATAGCGCGCCACCACCGGTTAGCACAATACCACTTTCAGCGATATCAGCCGCTAATTCGGGTGGCGAATGTTCTAAGGCACTTTTCACCGACTGTACAATGGTTGACAGTGGCTCCTGCAAGGCTTCCATAATTTCATTACAGTTCAAAGTAAAGCTACGGGGAATACCTTCGGCCAAGTTACGGCCACGCACATCAATTTCCAGAATTTCGCTACTTGGGAAGGCAGTGCCAATCTCTTGCTTAATACGCTCAGCCGTAGCATCACCAATCAAAGAACCATAATTGCGCCGCACATAGGACACAATAGATTCATCAAAGCGGTCGCCACCTACGCGCACAGATTCAGAATAAACCACACCATTTAAGGAAATGATGGCAATTTCTGTAGTACCACCACCAATATCCACCACCATGGAACCACTGGCTTCTTCCACAGGTAATCCAGCACCAATGGCCGCAGCCATCGGTTCTTCAATTAGATATACATCACGGGCACCAGCACCCATAGCTGACTCTTTAATGGCACGACGCTCAACCTGTGTTGATTTACATGGCACACATACTAGAACCCTTGGACTAGGTGTCAAAAAGCTATTTTCATGCACCTTATGGATAAAGTGCTGCAACATTTTTTCAGTAACATGGAAATCGGCGATAACGCCATCTTTAAGAGGACGAATAGCGGTAATATTACCTGGCGTACGGCCCAACATACGCTTTGCATCAGCGCCTACAGCAGCAACACTTTTTTGGTTGCCATGACTACGGATAGCAACCACAGATGGCTCATTCAACACGACATCTTTGTCACGCACATAAATCAACGTATTGGCGGTACCTAGGTCAATGGACAGGTCACTTGAGAACAGGCCTCGGATCTTTTTAAACATTATTTATATTTGCTCTTTATATTCGTTTACAAAAGGGCCGCAAATTACCCTTTAATTTCAAAGACACAACTTTAACAACCGCACCGCATTTGAGCAAGAGTTATCCGTTTTCCCAGAGCCTATTTTGTGCTAAATTACGCCCTTTATTCTAATAACCGCTGACAAATACAAATTTCCTTGTTATTTGTCCTTTATGCTGTACTGCAGGCCATTATTTTGGCATTGCAGAAAGATGCATGATGATTGTGATAGCTTATCCTTTGAGTAGGCATAAATACAAATAGTTCCCGGGTATTTAATTACTACCCTTCAAACACTAATACAGAGCAGATTATGGCCCTAGATAACGCCGAAATATTGAAAATAGCCAAGCTGGCACGCCTGCAAGTCAATGCCAATCAAGTTGATGACTATGCCGACAGTATCTCCAGTATCCTTGATTTGGTTGATGCCATGCAAAAGGTGGATACTGATGGCGTTGCGCCTCTAGCCAATCCCCTTGATGCCGAGCAACGTTTGCGAGTTGACGAGGTCACGGCCAATAACCAACGTGACGACTTTATGGCCATTGCTCCAAAAGCAGAGGCAGGGCTTTTCTTAGTGCCAAAAGTGATCGAATAAGTCCTAACGTCCGAAGATCAAGGTACTAAACCGAAAGCACCTGTAATCCGCGAATTAATTAAAGAACATCATTATGTCTTACACTACCATAGCTCAACTATCCCAAGGTCTTAAAGACGGTACTTTTTCTAGCCGTGAGTTGACTCAAGATGTGATTGCCGATATCAAATTGCGTGATCACCAATACAACAGTTTTATAACCTTGAGTGAAGAGCTTGCTCTAGCCCAGGCTGAGGCCGCAGATAAGCGTATAGCAGCAGGCCAAGCTGCCGCCATGACCGGTGTGCCCATTGCCCATAAAGATCTTTTCTGCACCCAAGGCGTGCGCACTACAGCCGCCTCAAAAATTCTCGAAAATTTTGTACCACCTTACGAATCCACGGTGAGTCAATTATTTTTGGATACTGGCGCAGTTTCTGTTGGCAAAACTAATTTAGATGAATTTGCCATGGGCTCATCCAATGAAAATAGCTACTTTGGTAAGGTAAAAAACCCTTGGGATACCAATGCTGTACCTGGCGGTTCTTCTGGTGGCAGTGCTGCTGCTGTCGCTGCTGGCCTTGTTGCTGGGGCAACGGGTACGGATACGGGCGGATCTATTCGTCAGCCTGCAGCCTTTTGTAATCTAACGGGTATCAAACCAACCTATGGCCGGGTATCACGCTTTGGCATAGTGGCTTATGCCTCTAGTCTAGACCAAGCTGGCCCCATGACCCATACCGCCGAAGATGCGGCTCTGATGATGAATGTAATGGCGCAGTTTGACCCCCAAGATTCCACCAGTATGCAGATGGAAACACCCGATTACACTGCCAACCTGAATGATTCTTTAGCTGGCCTAAAGATTGGTGTGCCAAAAGAATTTTTTGAAGCGGGTCTTGATGCACAAGTAGCCGAAGCTACCATGAACGCTATCAAACAATATGAAGCTATGGGGGCAGAAATTATTGATATCAGCCTTCCCAACCTACAACTCTGTATTCCAGCTTACTATGTAATTGCACCGTCTGAGGCATCTTCTAACTTAAGTCGCTATGATGGTGTGCGCTATGGTTATCGTTGTGATGATCCAGCAGACTTAATGGATATGTATTGCCGTTCGCGTGCCGAGGCATTTGGCGAAGAAGTTAAACGCCGCATTATGGTTGGCACCTACGCCTTATCTGAGGGCTTTTATGATGCCTATTATGTTAAAGCCCAGCGTATCCGCCGTATGATTAAGAACGATTTTGTCAACGCCTTCTCGCAAGTAGACGTTATTATGGGGCCCGTTACTCCCTCACCGGCCTTTGATATAGGCAGCAAAACTAGCGACCCAGTGGCCATGTATTTAGAAGATATTTACACCCTGTCTATCAATATGGCAGGGATTCCAGCCCTTTCTACACCTGCTGGTTTTGTCAATGGCCGCCCAGTGGGTCTGCATATTATGGGTAACTATTTTAGCGAGGCTAAACTCCTCAATGTGGCCCACCAGTTACAGCAAGTAACCGACTGGCATCAGCAACAACCACAGAGCCTACAAGGAGCATAAGTATGTCTTGGGAAATTGTGATTGGCCTAGAAATTCACGTACAGTTGGCCACCCAATCAAAGCTATTCTCCGGAGCTAAAGTGGGGTTTGGCGCTGAGCCTAATACGCAAACCACACTGGTGGATTTAGGTATGCCTGGCGCCCTGCCTGTATTTAACGCCGAAGCCCTGCGCTTAGCTGTGATGTTTGGTACGGCCATTGACGCAGAAATTGGTAAACGCTCTATATTTGCCCGTAAAAACTACTTTTACCCTGATCTTCCTAAAGGTTACCAAACCAGTCAGATGGATGACCCTATTGTGGGTCTCGGGCATATCGATATTGAACTAGAAGATGGCTCTAGCAAGCGCATTGGTGTTACCCGGGCTCATCTGGAAGAAGATGCCGGCAAATCCCTGCATGAAGATTTCGATGGTATGACCGGTATCGACTTAAATCGATCTAGCACCCCCTTATTGGAAATCGTCTCAGAGCCCGATATGCGCAGTGCCAAAGAAGCGGTTGCCTATATGCGTAAAATGCATGCGATTGTCACGACCTTGGGCATTTCTGACGGCAATATGGCAGAAGGTTCTATGCGTTGTGATGCCAACGTGTCTATTCGTCCCAAGGGACAAGAAGAATATGGTACCCGCACCGAGTTAAAAAATATCAACTCGTTCCGCTTTATTGAGCGTGCAATCAACGTTGAAGTAGAACGTCAAATTGATATCTTAGAAGACGGTGGCAGCATTACCCAAGAAACCCGTCTTTATGATGCTGATAAGAACGAAACCCGTTCTATGCGCAGTAAAGAAGAAGCCAATGACTACCGTTACTTCCCCTGTCCAGACTTGTTACCTATTATCATTGACGATGACTATATCAACGGTATTCGTGAGCAACTACCTGAGCTGCCAGACCAACGTCGCCAACGCTTTATAGATGATTACCAATTAAGCGCCTATGATTCTGGGGTACTCTCGTCTAGCAGGACTATGGCCGACTACTTTGAGGCTGTACAAAATGCCTGTGGTGATGCCAAGCTAAGTGCTAACTGGGTAACAGGTGAATTGGCTAAATACCTTAATGCTAATGATGTCGAAATTGAAAATAGTCCTGTTTCCTCCCTTCAGTTGGGTCAACTTTTAGCCCGCATTAAGGACGATACGATCAATGGCAAAGGTGCAAAAACCGTATTTGAAGAACTTTGGCATGGTGCTGAAGACGTGGATGCCGTTATTGCTGCGAAAGGCCTAAAACAAGTTAGTGATATGGGCGCCATCGAAGCTATGGTTGATGAAGTGATTTCTAATAGCCCTAATCAGGTGCAACAGTATATTGATGCTGAACCTGAGAAACGAGGCAAAATGCTGGGTTACTTTATGGGGCAAGTGATGAAAGCATCTAAGGGTGCGGCTAATCCCGGCCAAGTCAATGGCATTTTAAAGAAAAAGCTAGATGCCTTGTGCTAGATAGACTGGTGGAAAACTTAGCCAGTTCGTAAAGGCTTTAATATAAAGCCAGTGCAGTTATCGCGAGGGCCATATGGGCCCTCGTTGCACATTTAATTTCACAGTTTGTCAGCGACAGCTAAATCGACCATTAGATCATCAGACAATTGCTCTAGAGCCTCACGCACATCTTCTGGATCAAGCTGCGCTGGCAACTGTAGTTCGGCACTGGCGACAAACATAGCCTCACCTGACATAGACCCACTGACGACATCAGTCTCGAGACTAATTAAATTGGCACCCAAATCAGAACAGGCGCTGGCTACCTCATGGACAATACCGGGCTGATCATGGCCGGTAATCTCCAACCAAACAACCTGCAGGTCAGCCTCAACAACAGCACCACTCTCACTAATGGTCACCATCATATCTTGCTTGCTTAGAGCCTGAAGGTCTTTATTAAGGGCTGGTAGATTATTTTCATCAACGGATACCAGCAAGATACCCGCGAATTGGCCAGCCAGATTAGCCATACTGGACTGTCCCCAACTACCTTCATGCTTCACGATCACATCGGAAAGCATCTTCACCAAACCAGGACGATCTGGACTTACAACAGTGAGGATTATTGTTTTCATAATATTAGTTCCTAAGCTGCTTTAATAAGAGTCTAGGGGAAGCAGCCCTTGGGGGTCAACCAGAACTTTTCTTCCCCTATAACCATAATTAACTTACTGCCAACTGTTTCTTGGGATCATAAAAAGGCTTGGGAACAACTATTGCTGAGGTCTGACCATCTGACATATTTACCAATAGTTCAGTATCCAGTGCAGCAACATCTGCATCTACCATTGCCAGGGCAATATTCTGCTCTAAACGTGGAGAATAAACGGCTGAAGTAACCTTACCAACTGTCCTTCCATCTTTTTCCAAAGCCCAAAAGCGCGTATTTGGGCCTTTTATTGCAGGTCCATGGATAATAAGTCCAATTTGCTGTCGGGTTACCCCAGTGGTGCGGATTTTTTGTAATGCTGACTTGCCAATAAAATCAAAATCTCCATCTAAATCAATGAGACGATCAAGACCCAATTCATATGGATTGGTATTAATATCCATATCGGCGTGATAAGACAACAGGCCCCCTTCTATACGGCGAATAGAAGAAGTATGGCCTGGCTTTAATCCAAATGGAGCGCCTGCCGCCATAATTTTTTCCCATAACACATCACCTTGGGTAGCATCGCGCAAATACAATTCATAACCCAACTCACTAGACCAGCCAGTACGCGACACAATTAACGGAATACCATCTAAGTCATATTCACGTAGCCAGTAATATTTGAGGTCGAGAATGCTATCGCCAAACAAGGCCTGCATTACCTCGCCAGATTTTGGTCCTTGAAGTTGCAAAGGCGAGACATCAGGTTCGCAGATTTGCACATCTAAACCAGAGTTTACAGCCAAGCCTTGAGCCCAGAATAAAACATCACTATCTGCCAAAGATATCCAAAAATGATTTTCAGCTAAGCGCAACAGAATAGGATCGTTAAGAATCCCTCCTTGAGCATTGGTGAGCAAAACATATTTACATTGGCCAACGGCACAATTTGATAAATCACGAGGGGTAAGCAGTTGCACAAACTGCGCCGCGTCTGGGCCCGTTATCTCTACCTGACGTTCAACGGCCACATCACATAAAATGGCATGATTAACCAAGTTCCAGAAGTTTTCCTCTGGATTACCAAAGTCTCTGGGGATATACATATGATTATAAACAGAGAAACCTGTAGCACCCCAGCGCACTGTGGCATCAAAATAAGGCGACTTGCGTATCTGCGTGCCAAAACCAAACTCGTTAGATATTGTCATGTATTTATTCCTCATATACTTAGGGGTAAATAGTCCAATTAAACCTTTGCCAACACGGGTCAGTAAGACCTTAAACAGAGGTGCAAGATATACCATTCATTATAGTAGGGCGTATTCTAGGGGCGACATAATATGCTTTTTTTGCGCGCAAATTGGCCTAAAAAAAGACCATAATTCAACTAAAAAAAATTTATATTAACCTGGCTAATGCAGTCTTATAGCAGATTGATTATACTGACCTACACCATTCTAAAACTGCGTTAGCATGAATATTCTGCTTTTTCGTGATCAAGAAATCGATGCTGATCAATTAGTTAGCATCAATGATCCCCGTCGCCAAAACCATTTACATAAGGTGCTTAAGGTACAAGTGGGCGACCAATTGCGGGTGGGACAAATAAATGGGCCAGTTGGCATTGGTGAGGTTATCCAACATGACCAAAAGTCTACTCTTGTGCGCATTATACTGTCACAAACTGGCCCTAAAGCTCTGCCCTTATCCATACTCTTGGCCATTCCTAGACCCAAAATGCTACGGCGCATTTTGCAAACTTGTGCCACCTTAGGGGTGGCAGAAATTAAATTAATTAATAGCGCTAAAGTAGAAAAAAGTTTTTGGCAGACCCCGGTTTTACAGGACCATGAAGTGTATGAGCAATTTTTATTAGGTATGGAACAAGGCGGCATCACCCATATGCCCAAATTAACCCAAGCCAAGCTATTTAAGCCCTTTGTCGAAGATCAACTCGAAGCATGGGCAGCCAATACCCAAAAACTTGTCGCCCACCCTCGAGATGCACAACCATGTCCACCAAGCAGTCTTACTCCCACCACTCTGGCCATTGGCCCAGAAGGCGGCTTTACTGACTATGAAGTTGCCAAATTGCATGCCCAGGGGTTTACCAGCATCAGCTTGGGGTCTAGAATTCTTCGGGTCGAAACAGCCATTCCTGTGGCTATAACTAAATTAATGCAGCTCTAGTTATGAAACCTCGCTATGGTGGCCGTTATCGCCCCCCTGCCCCCAAACGTTCAAACCTGATTACCGCAGCAGGTGCTAAACAGTTACGCCAAGAGTTGGATTATCTGTGGCGTAAGAAGCGCCCCCAAGTCACCCAAGCTGTTAAAGAAGCAGCAGCCTTAGGTGATCGTAGTGAAAATGCCGAATATATTTATGGCAAAAAACAACTACGCGAAATCGATAGCCGGGTACGTTTTTTACAGAAGCGTTTGGAATTAGTACAGGTTGTTGATAGCTTGCCCACAGAGCAAGACAAAATCTTTTTTGGCGCTTGGGTTAAACTCATAGATGAACTAGATCAGGAGCGAAGCTTGCGTATTGTAGGGCCCGATGAAATTGATCCCAGTTTAGGCTATATCAGTATTGATTCGCCTCTAGCCAAAGCCTTAATAGGCAAGCAGGTAGATGATCAAGTCGTTTTACAAGATTTACACAAGACCTACGACATACTGGTCATTTGGTATCAGGAAGAAACCTATAACACTTAAATATTTAGTGGGTTAAACCGCGCCGATAAGAGAAGATACCCGCAATAGTCACATAACCTGCCGCCAGCCACATAGCAACTTTAATTACCAATATTAGATTTGGATATTGGTCAGGTGTAATGGCAACATCCCCCAAAACCACAGTAAATAACACCATAACAATTGCCGAACTTACCATATTGCCCATAGTACGGGCTAAATTAATCAAGGCCGAGACAATACTTAAGCGATCAGGAGCCACTGAGCCCATAGCGGCATTATTATTCGGTGCAGAAAAGAGACCAAAACCCACGCCCACGATAGCCACTATAGCAACGATATAAGGCATTGAAGTCTCACCATCCACCTGACTCATCATCACATAACCAATAGCAAACAAAGCACAACCTAGGGTGGATAAATGCCGTGGCTCATATTTGTCTGACAGTCTGCCTGCAATAGGTGATAAAAACATCATTACCAAGGCTTGGATCATTACAATCTGGCCAGCCTCCACTGGTGTCAGCCCATGCACATATTGCAAATAAATACTGAGTAAAAAAACCAAGGAAAAGCTGGAACCATAGACAAAAAACGCGGCCAGTAAGGAACGGTTTAGCAAGCGGTTAGCCCGCATAGCATGAATACGCAGTAAAGGGTTTTCACGCTTGGTCTGGTGTTTTATAAACACCCCGAATAAGAGCACTCCCAAACCAGCTAACAGAATATAAATTGGCTGGCTAATATTACCCATGGCAAACAGAAAGACACTAACAGCGGCAGCCAACAATAAAAATCCTTGCCAATCCAAAGCCGGTGCATTTTCTATACGCCACTCGCCTTTGACAAAGCGATACAATAAAACCAATGCCAATATTGTCAACAAAGCCGGTGCCCAAATAATACTGCGCCAGCCCCATTGCATAATGAGCCAACCACCCACCAAAGGCCCCATAGTTAGGCCAAAATAAACTGCTGAGGTGGCGATACCAAGAGCTTGACCGCGTCTACTACTAGCATAGATGGCGCCAACTAAAGCTAAGCCAGTGCCATATACCATAGCGCCAGCGATACCCTGCAACACGCGCACCAGCAATAACATAGCAATATTATGCGTAAAAAAGATTAAGGCTGAGCTAAAGATAAATAGTAAGGCGCCTAGACAAAATATCCGTTTACGCCCATAGCGCTCGGCCATACGCCCAACGGGCAATAGAAACACCACATTGCCCCACAGCATGGCGGTAGGAATCCAACTTAGGGCTTCGGCATCAATATTTAAATCAGCACCAATAGCGGGTATAGCAATATTAATTGCCGACATGCTCATGGCGAGGATGATAAGAATAAAACCAACCCCAACCAAAGCCATACTTCTAACTTTGGATGAGGTTGCGTAGTAGTTTTGTATTGCCTCTGGGTTCATCATCCCTTATCTAACCCAGGCTGGAAACTAGGGCTTGGGGCGCCAGACCTGAGTCCGACCAATAAGTGAGATGCCGATATAACCACGCAGATTCAAGGTACCATCGGCATTGAGTTTGATTGTACACTTATAATCCTTGCCATTACCTGGGTCATAGATCTTGCCCTTATGCCATTCATGTATGCCTTTAGATTCACCTTTATAGGAAAAACCACGTAGCAAGTTTAGACCAATAACGGGTCTGTCACGCAGGGATTCATCAGGGTTATTTCGGTCAACTTTAGGTTGTCCAGCTTGGCCACCCTCATCATCGGCTGGATATAAAGGCTCTTTAAGCGCCACTATACGGCCAAAATACTTACCATCTTGCTGATAGATTTCAATAGTAGCCTTATCTTCAGGTGATAACCATACACCTAAAAGTTGATCACCATTAGCCCAAGCAGACGTACTTAAAACAAGCCAGACAAACCCAGCTATCAATAATTGATAACCGCGAGTCAGAAAATGTGTCTTATTATTTTTTTGCATAATTTTCACCCTATTAAGCCAATATTAATAGGGTGGCTAACCCGTGTTAGCACATTTGTGCCATCGAGATAGCCACCCCTAATTGAGCTGGTTAGCTTAACTTAGCTTAGAATTTGTAAGCTAACTTAACTGCCGTTACCATACCTGTATTATCTTCCATGGTAGCAAAGGTCGTTCCAGAAGATACTACTGTTGTATCACCAAAGCTTACAGAACGAGCACCTGCTGTAATACTTAACTGATCAGCGTTATAGGTAACACCTAGACCATAATTAGAGTTACCATCTGTAGGGCCAAAGGGACCGCTATCTTCACCAGTAGCTGATTCCCAACCATAGGTCACTGCTACAGACCACTGGTCATTAAGCTTTCGACCTAAACCAATACTATATGCTGTAGTATTTTCATCGTAATCAAGAAGGTTTGCACCACCTGTTGCTAATGCGTAATCAGTTGGTTTAACAGCAAGCTGGGTCCAATTAGCGCGTCGAATACTACCAAATAAAAGCGTATTGGCCGCAATACCTGTTTGGAAGTCGAGATTAAACGCTTCAGGTGAGTCAAAGGTCATGGTAGATGCACGATTAGCACCTAACGCATCTGTTGACTCAGTAATCGCCATATCGTGGGTAATTTTCGTGTGATAAGTTAAAGCTACCCGCAACGCAATTTCGGGGTTTTCAATTGCCGCACCAACGACATAACCGCTACCAGAAGACTGGCTGCCTGTTAGGGAATAGTTAGATACTAATGGTACTGAAGCTGTAACACTAATAGATTGATTCTTAATACCACCATATACGGTGACAGCATCACTGACGTTATAACCCAGTAGAGCTGTAGTGGCGTCAGATCTAACCCGACCTTTTGTACCTGTTAAACCACCATTGGTCCAGCTAACATCGGCACCATAAGGATTATCCTGAACAAGGCCAATAGCCATTTTATCATTTATGTCTGAACGCATAGCAAAAGTAGTCATACTATAATCAGGAGCCACATCAATAGTATCACTAGTGCCAGCACCTAAATTTGCGTTAGTACCTGTTAGAGTAGGCGCTACACTAACTGAAGTAAGTTCGAAGAGACCGCCTTCTTTAAGAATAATGGAAGTGTCCTGACCAGAACGGTCCAGACCACCCGCTTGAATAGCCCCAGAAGCCAATATAGAGGCCAGTGCTGAGATTAATATTGGTGTGCGCATATTGCTACCTCGTTTATTTTAATTATCAGTAAACATTTTTTTAACCAATTGGTTTTAAAGCATTATCCAAAATGCTGTCAATTTAAGCTTGTTATCAGACTTAATAGTCACATCTAACATAGCATATTCTGCATGTGGACGAAATCCATATCTATGGCTTTAAGCAAGGCCACTCCGATGGATTTTTATCTATAAATGACGCTCAATTTGTTGTTCTAACCAACCCCATAAGGTGGCTAATTGTGCCCCCACAATAATGCCATCGCGACGCATAGCAAAAAAGCTTTCCGGGGTTTCACAATTAGGCCAATCACACTTTTGTAAGTTAGCAGTAATCCATGGATGTTTAGCAAAACTTGAACGCACCAATACCAAACCCAAACCTTGTGCCGCCATTTGGTAGGCAATTACCGAATTATCGACACTGCGTTGTGCACGGCTTAATATCCCTTCCCGATTCAGCTGCTCAGCATACCAATGCCAGCCATGCCGATAACCCAAAACATGGAGCAAAGGTAGTTTTGGTTGTTCTGCTTTGGGTAGGCTACGAGCCATCATGGGTATTAAGTGATCATTAGTTAGTCGCAGAATATGTTCATCAGTATCATTAAGTACCCCATAGCGAATATGGATATCACCCTTAATTGGCTCATTTTGGGTATCCCAAATACTATGATGAAGTTCTAATTCTAGTTTAGGCTGAGACCTGTAAAGATCTGATAATCGGGGTATTAGCCACCACTGAGAGAAAGCTAAATTACAATGCAATTGAATGGATTTATTATCACTTAAACCAAATAAATCTGAAGTCGTATTATCTAAACTCTGTAAAGTGGCTTCCACCTCAATCTGATAGCGGCTGCCAAGTTCTGTTAACTGCAAGCCATGGGCCTGACGCACAAATAAGGGTTGCCCAAGATGCAATTCCAGTGCCCGCATATGTTTACTTACAGCCGCTTGGGTAAGATGCAGTTCTTCTGCGGCACGGGTAAAATTACTATGCCGCGCAGCCGCCAGAAAAGTCCGCAACCAAATAAGAGGAGTTGATTGATTCGCCATAATGATATTCCTATTTATGGCAAAGATATAACAAAAACGACCCCTGAGACGCAAGCTTTTTCGTTTGCTCGTTATTTTAGGCAGATCCATAATGCGCTTCTTAATAATAAGAGAGGCTTGGTAATGAATCCACAACTATCCATTTCTCGTCGCACTCGATCCACCCCATTTACTAGCCGCGTCCAAGCAGCAGGGGTAAGTGCTTATACGATCTATAACCATATGTTATTGGCCACGATGTTTGAAAGCTATGAAGCTGACTACTGGCATCTATGTGAGCATGTACAAGTATGGGATGTAAGCTGTGAACGTCAGGTGGCTATTGAAGGGCCTGATGCCAATAAACTTGTACAATTAATGACACCCAGAGATTTAACTAAAGCCAAAATAGGCCGCTGTTTTTATTTACCCCTATGCGATGTTGATGGCAGTGTAATCAATGATCCAATTGCGATTATGGTCGCCTCTAATCAATGGTGGCTTTCCGTTGCCGATTCCGATGTGGTGCTGTGGGCTAAAGGCCTAGCTACTGGTATGGGACTAGATGTACAAGTCTATGAGCCAGATATCTGGCCATTAGCTGTGCAAGGTCCCAAAGCTGAAGAACTAATGAGCCGAGTGTTTGGCAACCAAGTCAAAGATATTGGTTTCTTTCAAATCAAGCCTCTGGATTACCATGCCCATGCAGGCACTTTTAGTATGCAAGTTGCGCGTTCTGGCTGGAGTAAACAAGGTGGCTTTGAAATCTATGTGAATGATATACAAGCTGGCCAACAATTATGGGATGAATTGTTTAGCAAAGGCGCGGATCTGCAAGTACGTGCTGGCTGCCCTAATATCATAGAGCGTCTGGAAAGTAGTTTATTGTCTCTGGGTAATGATATGGGCTATGACACAACACCTATAGAGGCAGGATTAGATCAATTTGTTGATTTAGATGCCAATATTGAAAGTCTCAGCTTGCCTGCATTACGCAGCCATATTCCTAGTAAGCGCCTAATGGGTTTAATCATAGACAGCCACGCCAACATTAGCGACAATAGTTTAACTATTGAGGGTAACACTGTGGGTGAAATCCGTAGTCATGGCTATTCACCACGCTATGGTGTGCATTTGGCCTTTGTCTTATGCCATTTAGAACCCTTAGGGGATAAACAAGAGGTCGATGTTGCAACCAATGATGGCATGCGCCAAGGTCGGCTATGTAATTTACCGTTTGACTTTAACGCTCTCGGTCTTAAGGCAATTAAACAAAGAGGATAATCATGAGCCGCTCTTCTTATTTAGGTGATGACACTATTGCTCTGCACTCAGGCTATCAGCCCGAATCAGACCATGGCTCGCGAGCCGTGCCGGTATACCAGACTACCTCTTATGTATTTGATAGTGTTGATGATGCCTCAGCACTGTTTAATGTTGAGCGTGGTGGCCATATTTACAGTCGCATCACTAACCCTACAGTTGCAGTATTAGAGCAGCGTCTGGCCGCCTTGGAAGGTGGTAGTGGCGCTATTTGTACGGCATCGGGAATGAGTGCTTTATTTGTTACCTTGTTTAGTTTGTGTAGTGCTGGCGATCATATTGTCAGTGCTGCGCAAATATATGGCTCTACCGTTACACTGCTTAAACATACCCTAAAGCGTTTTGGTATCGACTGTACTTTTGTCATCATTAACGATCCCATTGCTTTAGAGAATGCTATACAAGACAACACCAAACTTGTGTTTTGCGAATCTATTGGTAACCCGGGTCTTGAAGTATCCAATTTACCTGAGATAGCTGATATTGCGCATCAACATGGTGTGCCTGTAGTTGTCGATGCCACTTTTGCCACACCCTATTTATGTAAACCCATTCAACATGGTGCCGATGTAGTGGTGCATTCCGTGACTAAGTGGATTGGTGGCCATGGTGTGGCTGTTGGTGGTGTGGTTATCGATGGGGGTCAATTCGACTGGCAAGCCAGTGGCCGCTTCCCTACCTTGACTGAGCCTTATGCACCCTTCCATGGCATGAATTTCTGGGAGGAATTTGGCCCCTCAGCTCTAGCCATGCGTATTCGCTGTGAATCCATGCGCGATATTGGTGCCGCCATGAGTCCGCACAATGCGTTCTTATTACTGCAGGGTTTAGAAACCCTTAATTTACGTATGCAGCAACATGTTCAGAATGCCAAGGATTTATTGGAGTGGTTACAAGCACAGGATGCCGTGGCTTGGGTTAATCATCCAGATCTACCTCACAACCCGACTGTTGAGACCGCCAGTAAATTATTTCCCAAAGGTGCTGGTTCCATGTTGAGCTTTGGGGTTAAGGGCGGCCGAGAAGCCGGTGCAGCCTTTATTAATGCCTTACAATTATCCTCTAACCTAGCCAATGTGGGTGATTCGAGAACCCTGGTTCTGCATCCAGGTAGCACTACTCACTCGCGACTCACAGAAGAAGAATTGATTGCCGCAGGTATCAGTGGCGATATGATTCGCGTCTCGGTTGGTATTGAAAGCTTTGCTGATATTAAGGCTGACTTTGCCAGCGGCCTGCGCGCGGCAGCAAAGCGCGCTGAACAATTAGCACAACAGGCTTAAGGAGATAACCATGTATATTGATGTAAATGGTGAATCGACCTTTATTGCTACGGGTGGTAAACCTTTTGATAGCGACTTACCAACTGTGGTTATGCTCCATGGCTCAAGCCTAGATCACCGATGCTGGGCGTTACAGTCACGATGGTTTGCCTTTCATGGTTATAGTGTCTTTGCTCCAGACTTGCCCGGCCATAGTTTATCTCAAGGTGAAGCATTAACCAGTATTGAAGCTATGGGGGCATGGTTGGTGGACGCCCTTGATGCAGCAGGCGTTGAAAAAGTCCATTTAATGGGTCACTCACAAGGCTTTTTGGTGGCTTTGGAAGCCGCTAGTATTTTAGGCCAGCGTGCACAATCTATTTTGGCCTTAGCCACAGCGGCGGCCATTCCAGTCAACCCTGCCCTCGTTGAAACTGCTCATACTGATGCTAGTAAAGCAGCGGATATGATGTTGCAGTGGGGCTTTGGTAATGGTCATCAATATGGACTTAGCAGTGTGCCTGGTATGCAACCAATCGGTATTGGTCAGCGCATTATGGCTGGTAACCCCCTCGCTACTGATCTGGAGGCATGTAATAACTACCATAATGGCAATGAACGTGCAGCCAGTTTAACCTGCCCTAGGCATGTTGTATTAGCCGAACAAGATCGCATGACACCCCTTAAACAGGGTCTTAAACTCGCGCAAACTATGGGTGTCGAAGCACAAATTATCAATGGCACTGGGCATATGTTACCTATGGAATCACCCCGTCATAGCTTGCAAGCCATGCGAGCGTTTATCCAGTCACTGTAATTAGGAAGTTTTATGTCACAGACAATTAACAAGGTTGCCGTTATTGGTGCTGGCACCATGGGCGCAGGCATTGCTGGTCAAGTAGCTAATGCAGGGGTTGAAGTCTGGTTATTAGATTTGGCCAGTGAGGACGAAAATGTTAATGCAGTGGCTGAACGTGGTTTAGAGCGTTTACATAATCCTGATTCACCCGGCTTGATGAGTAAAGAAGCAGAAAGCCGTATCCATATAGGTAATATTCGCGATGACTTTGACCAACTAGCCGATTGTGACTGGATTGCTGAGGCGGTTGTAGAGCGTCTGGATATTAAACAAGACCTATATCGCCGGATTGAAGCTATTACCAATGACCAAACCATTGTTACCTCCAATACCTCAACCATTCCAATAAGTTTACTTACCGAAGGTATGTCAGCAGCTTTCTGTGAACGCTTTGCTATAACCCACTTTTTTAACCCAGTGCGCTTTATGCGCCTACTGGAACTAGTGCGGGGTGAGCAGACACGTCAGGAGGTGATGGATACCCTCGATGCTTTCTGTGAACAACGGCTAGGTAAAGGTGTAGTGGTCTGTGCTGATACTCCCGGCTTTTTGGGCAATCGGGTGGGTGTATTT
>MDSZ01084896.1_pt1 | contig 27545 bp, 19 predicted proteins | sample 811201 | NCBI WGS metagenome assembly MDSZ01 (sample SAMN05326647, study PRJNA326480) | marine metagenome | isolation source: seawater | place: Indian Ocean: North | collected 2010 | reverse complement strand
GTGATGCGCCTGAGCGTGACGCCCTGAGCTGGATTCTGCTGGTGATCTTATGGCTCAGCCTGGTCACAGCCCTGGCGCGCCCCTATCAGGCCGGCGATGTGGTGGAAATGCCGGTCAGCGGTCGTGATCTGATTCTGGCCGTGGATTTATCCGACAGTATGAAGATGGGCGACATGCAACTGAATGGCCGTCAGGTTAACCGCCTGGATGCAGTAAAACATGTGCTGAATGATTTTATTCCCCGCCGTCAGGGCGACCGTCTGGGGCTGGTATTGTTTGGTGATGAAGCCTATCTGCAATCTCCACTGACCTTTGATACCCGCACAGTGCATACCTTAATGAACGAGGCCCAGATTGGTCTTGCCGGTAAACGTACCGCCATTGGTGACGCGCTGGGCTTAACCATTAAACGTCTGAAAGATAATCCGGAAGACAGCCGCGTGGTCATTCTGCTCACCGACGGCGCCAACACCGCCGGTGAAATCGACCCGTTAAAAGCCGCTGAACTGGCCGCCACCTACAAAGTAAAAATTTATACCATTGGTCTGGGGGCAGATCAGATGGAAGTCTCCAGCTTCTTTGGCAGCCGTACCGTGAACCCTAGCCGGGATCTCGACGAAAATGCCCTGCGCACCATTGCCCAAAGTACCGGCGGTGCTTTTTTCCGCGCGCGCAACCCGGAAGAACTGCAGCAGATTTATGCCTTAATCGACGAGCTTGAGCCAACGGAAAAAGATCCGGAAATTTATCGGCCACAGACCAATCTGTATCACTGGCCATTATTGAGTGCGCTGATTTCTGTCCTGCTGCTGGCACTGTGGCAAAGTCTGGGCGGCTTAAAGAACACCATCGGCCGCTGGTCAGAAAAACACTCTGCCCGTTCCTCTGATAATGCCACGGAGAAGTTCTGATGGAATGGCTGCATAATTTCCATTTTATTCGCCCACTGTGGTTACTGCTGATTATTCCGGCGTTGGCTGCCGTCTTTTTATTCCGCCAGCGCAGAAAAAATAATGGTCAGTGGCAACAGGTGATAGACCCGCTACTGCTGCCCTATCTTCTTGACGGCAACGACAGCCAGAAACCGGCATCGCCTTTTATTACTCTGTTGATGGCATTGGCAGCCTTTATTGTTGCCATCGCTTTAGCCGGTCCGACCTGGCAAAAAATTCCACAGCCGGTGGCCAAAAATCAGGACGCGCTGGTCATTATGATGGATATGTCGTTATCCATGGGATCACAGGATCTGTCGCCCAGCCGTTATGTCCGTGCCATCCAGAAAGTCACGGATATTGTCCGCTCCCGTCAGGACGGACAGACGGCACTGATTGTGTACGATGCCGATGCCTACACCGTCGCGCCACTGACCGACGATACAGACACCATTGAAAACCTGCTGCCGTCGGTATCGCCATTTATTATGCCGGCGCCCGGCTCCCGCCCGGATAAAGCCATTGAACTGGCGCAGACACTGGCGCGTGATTCCGGCGTTGGCAAAGTCCAGCTTTTGCTGTTAACCGACGGCATTCAGAACAAAGATATTGGCCGTATTTCTGACGTATTAGATACCGGCCTTGCCAGCCTGAAAGTAATCACCATCGGAACCAGTGCCGGCGCACCGGTTCCCATGCCGGGTTCAGGTTTTCTGAAAGATGGTCAGGGCAATATTGTGATGCCCGGGCTCGACACCGGACCGGTGGAAGCGCTGGCTTCTGCCCTGAATATTCCCTGGCGTAACATGACGCTGGATGACAGCGACTGGCAGAGTCTGATTTCACAACAGGCAGAACTTTATCCGCAGGCCGATACTGACACGCACGAGCAACAGCACAGGTTTGATCTCTGGGCAGACCAGGGGTATTGGCTGATATTCCTGCTGTTGCCGTTAGCCTTGCTGTTATTCCGCCGCGGCGTAGTGGTCAGTGTTTTTCTGATTCCATTTCTCTGGCCCCACGACTCTTACGCATTTGAGTGGCAGGATCTCTGGCAAACCAAAGATCAGCAGGCAGCAGAAATAATGAAAGACGACCCCAAAGCCGCAGCTGACGTATTTGAGGATCCGCAGTGGAAAGGCTCCGCAGCTTATAAAGCCGGAGATTACCAATCCGCAGCTGAGGCATTCTCCCAATCCGCTGACAGCGCGGTTAACCATTACAACCGCGGCAATGCACTGGCCCAGTCCGGTCAGTTACAGGATGCTGTAAAAGAATATCAGCAGGCACTGGAAAAAGACCCGTCACTGAAGGCAGCTGAAAAAAATCTGCAGACGGTAAAAAAAGCGCTGGAGCAGCAGCAGAAGCAGCAACAACAGAACCAGAATGGCCAGCAAGGTGACCAGCAGCAGGATCAGCAACAGAGTCAGGATCAGCAATCCGGGCAACAGAACCAACAGCAAAACCAGCAGCAGAATGGCCAGCAAGGCGATCAGCGTCAGAATCAACAACAGAATAAACAACAGGATCAGGATCAGAACCAAAACAATCAGAACGGCGGAACACCCTCTGACAACGATCCGCAAAACGCTGAAGATAAACAACAGCAGGCCTCAGCTGAGCAACAGGATGATGCTGATAAAGACGATAAATCGCAGCAACAGCAGGCATCTGCTGAGAAAAATAAAGCTGATCAGGAAAATGACGGGAAGAACCCGCAACAGGCTCAGAATGACAGCGAAAGTAATCTGACCCGGGAAGAACAGGCCGCAATGCAGCAATGGCTGAACCGCGTGCCAGATAAACCCGGCAACCTGCTGCAACGCAAATTTTTGTATCAATATCGCCAGAAAGATAATCAGGAAAGTGGAGACGTATTATGGTGAGGTTGCTTGGCAGTCTTATCTTTTGCCTGCTGCTCAGCACACAGGCCTGGGCCACATCGTTTAACGCCAGCGTGGACCGCAAAACCATCAGCGAACAGGACACCTTCACCCTGATTCTGCGTTACGGCGGCCAGGCAGGATTCAGCAGCCCGGACGTCTCCGCACTGAAAAAAGATTTTCATATCCTCAACCAGCAGCAGTCACGCAAAATGACCACCATTAATGGTCAGATGGAGTCTTATACCGACTGGGTACTGACACTGACACCTCAGCGCACTGGCCAGCTGACGATTCCGTCCATCGAATACGATGACGAAAAAACCGATCCCATTACTGTTCAGGTCAATGCTGTTTCTGACGATGTAAAAGCTCAGCAGGAGAAAGAATTTTTCTTCGATATCAGTGTGCAAAAGCAGCCACAGTATTATGTGCAGCAACAGATTCTGTACACCGAAAAAGTCTATTACAGCGTACAGCACGACGAACCTTCCCTGACCTCTCTGGACGTAACCGACGCCCGCGTCGAACCGCTTGGTGACGTGCGCCAGTACACCACGGTTATCAAAGGTCAGCGTTTTGGTGTTTATGAACGCAATTTTGCCATTTATCCGGAAGTCAGCGGCGAGCTGGTTATCCCCGGGCAGCGTTTCCAGGCCTCGGTACGCGATCCTTACGACCGCTGGGGTCGCGGCCGTCAGGCATCCATCGTCAGCAAGCCCATCAGCCTGACGGTAAATTCCATTCCTGCCGGTTATCCGCAGGCGCCCTGGCTTCCCGCCAGCCAGCTGAGTATCAGCGAGCGCTTCAGTACCGATCCTCAGGATTGGCAGCAAGGCGAACCCATCACCCGCACCATCACACTGAAAGCCACCGGCCAGCCCGGAAATCAGCTGCCTCCGGTGCCAGTGCCTGAAATCCGCAATATCCGTTACTACCCGGATCAGACTGAATCCAGTGATGATTTATCGGAAAATGGCGTAGAAGGAACCTCGGTTCAGTCCATGGCATTGGTGCCTGCCGCAAGCGGTAAAATTACCCTGCCGGAAATCCGCATCCCCTGGTGGAATGTGACCAAAGGTCAGCTGGAATATGCGGTACTGCCTGCCCATACAGTAACCGTGGCGCCGGCACAGAACGCTGCTCAGAATTCCGGGCAAAACACAGTAAATGGCAACACACAAAGCGCTGCTGAAGCGTCTGCCTCTGACAGTCATAGCGGTAACAGCAATGGCGGAACATTGGTTTCTGCTGACAGCCATTTCAGTGGTTTGTGGCCAGTACTGTTCGCACTGTCCCTGCTGGTGAATATTGTGCTGGGCTGGCTGCTGTTGAAGAAGCCCGCTGCAGCAATGGAATCTGCAGAGTCAGACGCGCTGCAAAATGAAAAACAATACTGGAAGGCTTTGAACACTGCCTGTCGTAATGGCGACGCAAAGGATCTTCACAGCGCCCTGTTAAAGTGGGCAAATGCCGCACTCCGGAATAACCTTGATGGTAGTGAAAGCAGCAAAGACAGAGCCATTACCAGCCTGCCACAGCTGGCAGCCCGCTATCGCGACCCGGCCTTAAATTCTGCATTAAGTGAGCTGGATGCCCTGCTGTTTTCCGCACAGGGAAATTCGGCTTACAATGGTCAGAATCTGCTGTCGCTGTTAAAAGCCAGAAAGCAACTGGATGAAGAAAAGCCGCAAAACGACAGCCTGTACCCGGCCTGAAAGCCGTAGAATCTGCGTTGATCAGCCCTGCTTTTAAGCACTGAAAATACAAACGGGAAAGGAATACTTTCCCGCATGAAAGCGCTGCTCAAAAATCCAGACAAAAGCCCGGACAAAATCTTAGGCCAAAAACGCTGCTCAGCTGTCCAGTTTACCCTGAGGCCTTATCCCGGCTGTATCGTCACTGTCTTTGGTTTCGCGGGAACTGGATTTATCCAGATACATTGCCTGATCGGCAATTTCAATCCAGGATGATGCATTGCGTACATCGGGATAGCCAACAAAGGCGACACCGATACTGAAGTGAACATGAAAGTCCCTTCCCTGTGAGCTGTATTTCAGCACATTGGCGCGCAGATTTGCCGCCGTCCGGCTGGCCTCCCTGATGCCGGTCTGCGGCAAGATAACCACAAATTCATCCCCGGCATAACGCGCCAGAATATCCGTTACCCGGATGTTGCCGGTAATATGCTGAGCCAATGCACGCAGCGTGTCATCACCAGCAATATGGCCGTAATTATCATTAATAGCTTTGAAGTCGTTCAGATCAATAAACAGGACAGAGCTTGGGGTTTTATAGCGGTTATACAGCTCCAGTTGCTTATCCAGTTCGTCATACAGAGCCTGACGGTTAAGGCAGCCGGTTAACGGATCGGTACGCACCAGCTGGTTCAGTCTTTCGGTCGCTTCTTTTTCTTTCTTCAGCGCCTTTTCCAGCTCCAGCTGGGTCTCAACCCGATCAGTGATGTCGGTCGCCAGACCAACAATATAGTCAGCATTTCCCTCTTCGCCGCGCACTTCCGTACCGGTATCAAAAATATGGCGCAGACCTTTTTGCGGATGATTTACCCGATACTGCACCTTCCATTGTCCATCCTGCCTGTGTCTGATCGCGTACAGAACCCGCTGACGGTCCTCTTCGTGGATAGCTTCAAACAGAGCAGCCGGTGCATTGTAAAAACTCAGATGATTGCGACCCCAGACGTCTTCAATCGCACGGTTAACAAACAGAATATTATCCAGCTCAGGGGATGCCATCCAGACAACCGACTGAATGGTTTCTGCCATGGTACGGAATTTCGTTTCCGACTTCTGCAGCAGTGCTTCTGAGTGTTTGCGCTCAGTAATATCCTGAATCACCGAAATAAAATAATCGGGAAAATCCTGTTCATCACGGATCAGAGATACCGTCAGGTTAGCCCAGATATCACGTCCACTGGCGTGGATATAGCGCTTTTCCATGCTGTATGAATCAGCCTCACCGGCCAGCAAACGGTTAACGTGGCCAACGTCGTCCTGCAGATCCTCAGCGTGCGTCACATCCTGAAAACACAGCTCCATCATCTGTTCACGGGAATAACCGAGCAACTCACACAAATGTTGGTTAATGCGCAGAAAACGCCCGCCCAGGCTGACTTTACAGATGCCGACGTAGGCCAGTTCAAACAATTCGTCATACGCTTTGCGCTGTTCCCGCAACTTGCGCTCTTCCCGCCACAAAGCAGAGGTGTCACGGATGGTGGCCAGCGCCATGCGCTCTTTTTCCAGCTCCACCAGCGCCAGATGAATTTCGCCGTTCAGCTTGCGTCCGTTAGCGCCGCGGATCCAGATGCGGTTGTTCATGGTGCGGTCACCATGGGAGGTAAAAAAGAGAGTCACCAGATGCTGATGCTGAGAACGGATAGCGTCCGGTACAAGAATATCCACGTGTTCGCCATTGAGACTGCCCGGTGAATAGCCCAGCAGTTTGTGCGACGCCACGTTGGCCTGGCGGATAATGCCACTGTCGTCCACCAGCACCATGGGGTCCGGACTGAGTTCAAACAGTACATCCCGCGCTTTAACGGCATAGGATGCCTTACGGCCGGCCAGATAGGCGGCAAATGCCATCAATAAAGCAACCGCTGACACCGTCAGCCAAAGTAACACTTCCATGGTTTCTCCACGCCAGATTACAGACGTCTGCGCGCCGGGCAGACGCCTGCGCAGGACGACACCGTCCCGTCCTGATAAGCATAGCAGGAAGTGGAGAATCCGCTGCTTTGTCCGGGCTAACCCCGGGAGGAATCAATGGACTCAGCTGACAGCTTCATCCGAAAGGATGGGACAGGTTCCATGGGTGGTAAAACGGCAGGCAAATCAGCGTCATAAGGCTCATCATTGAGCCCAAACAGCGTGCGCCAGAACCAGCCACTTTCGAGGTCTTCACGGCAGGCAACCAGCTGCTGCTGATACACTTTGGCCCGGCGTTCAACTTTACGGGCCACATCGATAAGCCAGCGCTTGTTTTTGTAGGTACCGCGCAGATAGCCACCGGCACCTTCGTGGTAAGCAAGATAAAGGCGATACGCATCGTGCGCCTTGATGCCGGTGCGCTTTATCGTCTGGGCGTTGTACCAGCCGATAAAATCCACGGCATCTTCAAAGTCATCACGGTCGGCACCCCAGTTGCCGGTGGCTTTCATATAGCCTTCCCAGGTGGTATCCAGCGCCTGAGCATAGCCATACGCCGTGGATGGCCGCGGCCCGGGAATAATCCACAGATACCATTTACGCGGCGGGCGGTTATCACCGACGAACTTCGATTCCTGATGAATAAAGGCCATGGTAACGGCTTCCGGAATGCTGTACTTTTTCTTCACCTCTTTTGAGGCGTTATACCAGTCGTAATATTCATCGTAGATGTCACAGACATCGTTGATATTTTTCGGTGGCGCCGTACTGCAGGCGCTGAGCAACAGACTGAAAGCCAGTAACGCAATAATTCTGATATTCGCCAGCACCGGCAGCTTCTCCCTTATTTTATTCCTGCAGGCTTATCCTTGCGGACGAAGCCCATGTTCGTCCAGTAACTGCAGAAAACCCGCTTCATCCAGTACCGTAACATCGAGGCTCTGAGCCTTGGTCAGTTTGGAGCCTGCCTTCTCGCCAGCCACCAGAAAATCGGTTTTGGCGGAAACACTGCCGGTCACTTTGGCACCCAGTTGCTCCAGCAGAGCTTTGGCATCATCGCGGCTCAGCCCACTCTCTGTCAGCGTACCGGTAATCACCGCAACCTGGCCGGATAATGGCAGTTCGCCGGAATCCTGCACGGGTTCTTTCTCCGTCCAGTTCACGCCCGCCTTCTGCAGTTGCTCAATCACAGTACGGTTATGCGGTTCAGCAAAGAAATTGTGCACGTGTGCCGCAACAATGGCACCAACATCCGGCACTTCAATCAAGGCTTCTTCGGAGGCGGTCATAATGCGTTCGAGAAAGCCAAAATGCGCAGCAAGATTATTAGCCGTTACCACGCCCACTTCGCGGATACCAAGCGCGTAAAGGAAACGCGACAAGGTGGTATTTTTGGCTTTTTCCAGCGCATCGAGAACATTCTGTGCCGATTTCTCCGCCATACGCTCCAGCCCCGCCAGCTGTTCCAGGGTCAGGTGAAATAAATCATCCACGGAATCAATCAGCCCGGCATCCACCAGCTGATCAATCAGTTTATCGCCCAGCCCTTCGACATCCAGCGCTTTGCGCGAAGCAAAATGTTTAATGGCCTCTTTGCGCTGAGCAGAACATACCAGACCGCCAGTACAGCGGGCGACGGCTTCGCCCTCGACTTTTTCCACCAGTGAATCACACACCGGACAATGATCCGGCATAACAATATCCTGCGCCTCCGCCGGACGTTTTTCCGCCACCACGGAAACCACCTGTGGAATCACGTCACCGGCACGGCGGATAATGACGGTATCGCCGACCTTCACATCCAGCCGGGCAATTTCATCCATATTGTGCAGGGTGGCATTGGAGACAGTAACACCGGCCACATGCACAGGTTTTAATCGTGCCACCGGCGTTAAGGCACCGGTACGGCCGACCTGAAAATCCACGCCCTGCAGTTCGGTCATTTCCTCGACGGCCGGGAATTTATAGGCAATTGCCCACCGTGGAGCACGGGCAACAAAGCCCAGAGTTTCCTGCAGATCGAGACGGTCAACTTTGAATACCGTGCCGTCTATTTCGTAATCCAGTGAATGACGTTTTTCACCCAGCTGTGCAAAGAACGCCTGGGCTTCCTCAACACCGTTGACCACGCGCATCTCCGGATTAATTTTAATTCCCCAGGTTTTTACCTGCGCAAGAATGCCGCTGTGGGTATCCGCCATATCCGCATCGTCGCTTACCACACCAATACTGTAGGCACAGAATTCCAGTGGTCGCTTCGCGGTAATTTTCGGGTCCAGCTGACGCAGCGAACCGGCGGCGGCGTTACGTGGATTGGCAAAGACTTTTTCGTCGTTTTGCCGCGCATTGTCGTTGTACGCGTCAAACCCTGCTTTCGGCATATACACTTCACCACGGATCTCGATCCGCGATGGATAGTTATCGCCATACAGTTTCAGCGGGATATTTTTAATGGTGCGCACATTCTGGGTAACATTTTCCCCAGTCTGACCATCGCCACGGGTCGCCGCCCGGACCAGCACACCATCGACATACAGCAGACTGATGGCCAGACCATCGAGCTTAGGTTCGCAGGCGATGGCAATGGTATCTGTGGTCTTTAACCTGTCCTGAACGCGCTGATAAAAAGCCGCAAATTCCTCAGCGTTCATCGCATTATCCAGCGACAGCATGGGAATATCGTGTACCACTTCTTCGAATTCGGTCAGTGGCTGCGCGCCGACACGCTGGGTCGGTGAATCGGCAGTGACCAGATCAGGATGCTGCGCTTCCAGCCCCTGCAGTTCACGCATCAGGCGATCGTATTCTGCGTCCGGAATACTGGGTTCATCAAGCGTGTAATAACGATAATTATGCTGATTTATTTCCTGACGCAGTGCATCCACTCTGCTGCTGACGGATTGTTCGTCGGTCATGGAATCCTTTCCTGTTGCACTGCTTTTCACGGTATCGGAAGACGCAGAGGAGCCATTTGGCTCCTCTGCAAAAAGATCATTTTGTTCGTTCATAATGGTATTTCAGAATTTATTTAAGACCCTGCTTTTTACGGGCCAGTTTCTGTCGCCGTTCGTATTCCATAATCTGCTGGCGCTCATGTTCAATGGTCTGAGTGGTCAGCGCACTGCGCGCCCCATCAATCAGATCGGCACCGAGATTACGGGCAATAACCCGTGCCATTTCCGACATGGCTTCGTACGCTTCCGGGGCCTTTGACGGACCCGGCAGGCTCATAAAGAAACTCAGTCCGCGGAAATGCTGCTGCGCCATGGCGGCCGGTACGAAGATACCTGGCTCATAACTCTGCGCCACAGAAAACTGAATATTGCCACGGCCATCGGCCTGCTCGAAGCGGTGGAAAATATCCATCTCGCCAAAACGCAGATCGCAGCTGTTAAACAGGTAAAGAATATCTTTGCCACTGAACCCCAGCTCATCCCGGGCAATGCAGTGGATTTCCAGCACCATATCCGGCTGCGGACGGTCTGCCAGTTTTTCCGCATCGGCGGAAGCATAATTTACGGGCTGCACAATGCTTTGTGGCGGCACTTCACTGACTTCGTTCTGCAGATCGTCTTCGTCGGGGTATTCACCTTCGGCGATAAAATCATTGTGAACCGGATCTTCAGCGTCGTTCGCTTCCGCTTCAGCGTCTGCAACTTCATCTGCCGCGTCCATCGAATTACGGCCAAACAGATCGCCGGTAACGGGCTCAGCAGCTGGCTGAATGTCATCATCGCCCAGCTCTTCCACTTCCAGCAGGACCGGGAATTCTTCATCAAGATTAACCGGACGGGCTTTTGGAATCAGGCTGGACGCCGGAATATCGAAATCCTGAATACTGTCTTTATTGGGTTCACTGTGGACCGGCGCACTGTCAGCCTGTTTGCCGACCACCCGTACCGGGCCAACATCGTCCTCCCAGGATACCAGGGTGTCTTCATCATCGGTGGCAGAGAAAGATGGCAGATCCCAGCCGGATGACGAATCCGACTTAGCCGGGGCTTCAGGCTCTTCCGCTCTGGGCTTATATTCAGTATCAGAGGGCTTATGCTCAGCAGCTGAAGGCTTTTGTTCAGTAACTGAAGGCTTTTGTTCAGTAGCTGAAGGCTTTTGTTCAGTAGCTGAAGGCTCTGACTCAACAACCTGACGTTCAGCGGTGGGCTTGTCAGCCGCTGCAACGGTACGCGCAGGTGACAGATCCTCGTCAGCAAAATACGGCGCGCTGCTGTCTTCACGCTCTGCCAGATCATCAGCCGGCGTATCGTCAAAACGCGGGCGAAAATCGTCAGGCTGCACTTTGCTGAGTGGTGCGGCACCCTCACCCGGCTCACGATCACCAATCACACGGAAACCGCCGCTGGGCAGCTCCGGATTGTGCGGATCTTCCGGGAAATTGAATTCGTTGGTGACATCAAGACGCAGAGCTTCCGCCCGGGCACGCCGCATCCTGCGGAAACCATCAATCAGAATTGCTGCCATCACCATCAAACCGATGATGATAAGAACCGTACGCCAGCTCCATTCCATTTTTACCTTAAACCCCTGCTAACCTGTGCCTGATTACAACCGCTCGTGTGGACCGGAAAAACGCTCGATATGACATCGGAACCACAAAAAATCTCCGGGCAGAGTGTTACATATTGGCCATAGCGAAAACAGCCCCTGCAACACTCTGCGAGCAGAAAAGCCGACAACTTTCCCTGTCTGACCCTCTCTGCCCGATTCAGTTGTGCGTTATCTGTCCGTTTATTGATCAATCATCTGTGCTGCTTCCTCCACATCCACAGAAACCAGACGGGATACGCCAGGCTCGTGCATGGTGACGCCCATCAGCTGATCCGCCATCTCCATGGCGATTTTGTTGTGCGTAATATAAATAAACTGCACTTTTTCAGACATTGCCTTCACCAGTCGCGCATAACGTCCGACGTTGGCGTCATCCAGCGGTGCGTCCACCTCATCCAGCATACAGAACGGTGCCGGATTCAGCTGGAAGATAGAGAACACCAGCGCAATCGCGGTCAGGGCTTTTTCACCACCGGACAGCAGATGAATGGTGCTGTTTTTCTTGCCCGGCGGGCGCGCCATAATGGCCACACCAGTGGTCAGCAGGTCTTCGTCGGTCAGTTCCAGCGAGGCATGACCACCGCCGAACACTTTCGGGAAGAGTTCGGCCAGACCGGCGTTCATCTTGTCGAAGGTTTCCTGGAAACGGGTACGGGTCTCACGGTCAATCTTCTGAATCGCGCCTTCCAGTGTCTGCAACGCTTTCTGCAGATCCTCATTCTGGTTATCCAGATACACCTTACGCTCGGACTGCACCTTGTATTCTTCAATGGCAGCAAGGTTAATCGCGCCCAGACGCTGAATACGCTCGGCGATTTTTTCCAGATCCGCCTGCCATTGTTCGGCGTTGGCTTCTTCCGGAATATTCTCCATCACATCTTTCAGGGTCAGTTTTTCTTCGGCCAGGGATTCCACCAGCGCCTGACGGCGGATATCCAGCGCCTGACACTCCATGCGCACTTTTTCCAGTTCGTTACGCACTTCGAGCGCTTTTTTCTCGGCCTCGGCCCGGCTCTGCTCCAGCTCCCGTAAGCGGCTGTCGACGGTTTCCAGGGCATGGCGGGCGGCCTGCATGGCCTGTTCGGCACTGAGGCGGCGCTCAAGCATTTCTTCCAGCTGAGCTTTCAGTTCGTCCAGATCTGCACTGTGATCACGGTTCTGATTTTCCAGCACCTGCTCACGACGTTCGCGCAGGCGCGTCATCTGTTCTGCCAGACGATCAATCGCCTGCTGCAGGGATTGTTCGCGGCTGGTCAGGGTCTGCATCTTCAGTTGCATCTGGTGGCCGCGGTCTTTATTCTGACCGGCTTCCATCCGTGCAGTCTCCAGCAACTGCTGCACCCGCGCACGCTCATCCTGCAGACGCTGACGTTCATCCGTGTCTTCATCCACCGCGCTCATGGCTTCCTGCCAGGTCATGCGCAGCTCTTCCAGATTCTCCCGTTCCAGCGCCTGGGTTTCCCGCGCCTCAGAGATGTCGCGGTTAATCTTGTCACTGCGCAGGGCGAACTGTTCTGCCCGCGCCTGTTTACCGGATAACTGCGATTTCAGCGTGATCAGCTTCTGGCTGACCTGCTGCTGTTCACGCTGTGCGGTCTCACGCTGCTGCTCCAGTGAGCGCAGCTTAAGCTGGTTGGCTTCCAGGTCGGCATCCCATTCTTCCACCTGGATATCCAGATCTTCGATCTGTTCTTCCAGCGTTTCCAGTTCCTGCTGACGCGCCAGCAGACCGCCTTCACCGTCTGCTTCCCGCGCCACGCGCAACCAGTGTTTACCCAGCCAGATACCATCCGGGGTAATCACGGATTCATCGTCAGCCAGTGAACTGCGCACTCCCAGAGCGGCCTGAATACTGTCGGCGGTTTTTACGCCAGCCAGCAATCCGGCAACATTCTGTTGGCTGCTGACTTTGCTCTGCAGTGTGCCGGGCTGCGCCGCGGGCATGCTTTCAGAGCCCTGTTGCCAGAGAATCAGCTGACCTTCTTTAAAGCTATCAAGCCAATGCTGGGCCGGATCGAGCTGATCAACCATCACCGCCTGCAAATAACCGCCCAGTACGGTTTCCACCGCCCGTTCCCAGCCGGATTCCACCTGCAGCTGTTCTGCCAGTCGCGGTTTACGTGCCAGCTGATGGCTTTCCAGCCAGTGACTGACGGCTTCACTGCCCTGCCCCAACGCGGCTTTCTGCAGCGCATCCAGCGTCGCTTTGCGGTTCAGCATCTGTTGCAGACGACGCTTGCCATCGTCCAGCTGCTTACGCTGCTGCTCCAGACTTTCGCGCGCGTCGGTGACCTGTTCAGCCAGTTCATCCACCCGCGCCTGCTGACTTTCAGCCGCCAGTTCCTGTTCGCTGACTTCTTCACCCAGCAGCTGAATTTCTTCCAGCTCAGGATTTTCCGTCACCTGCTGCAGCTCTTCCTGCAGCCGCTGGATCTGTTGGTCGATACGGGTCAGCTGTTGTTCGGTGTTCTGAATACGGGTCTGGGCCACTTCTGCCTGACGTGCCGGCTCACTGGCGCGCTGGGTAAAGGCATCCCAGCTGTCCTGCCAGCGGCGCTGTGCATCTTCGGCTTCTTCCAGTTTCAGCGCCGATTCTTCTTCACCGGCGAGCAGCATTTCCAGCTCCGGTTCCAGCATCAGACGTTCTTCACTGGCGGTTTCCAGATTCAGCTGATCTTCTTCCAGCGAACGCTCGGTATCCATGATGGCTTTTTCGACTTCCGCCAGATCACGGTCAAGCTGCAGCGACATCTGTGACTGATGCTCGAGCTTCTGTTCCTGACGGGCAATCTGCGCACCGACTTCGTAATACTTACTCTGCGCTTCGTTGAACTGATCGCTTTTTTCCTGATGCTCCAGACGCAGGCCTTCAATCTCAGTATCTGCCGAGCGCTGATTTGCCATGTGCGATTCAAACTGCGCTTCGAACTGCGCAATTTTCAGTTCGCGCTGCTGATAATCTTCGTTCAGGGTCTGCCATTTCAGCGCCTGCAGCTGAGCCTTTTTCTCACGTTCCTGCGACTTCAGCTCTTTGTACTTTTCCGCCGCCTGAGCCTGGCGATGCAGGTGCGACAGCTGGCGCTCCAGCTCTTCACGGATGTCCTGCAGACGTTCGAGGTTTTCATGGGTACGGCGCATACGGTTTTCGGTTTCGCGGCGGCGCTCTTTGTACTTGGAAATACCGGCAGCCTCTTCCACGTAAACACGCAGTTCTTCCGGCTTGGCTTCGATCAGACGCGAAATCATGCCCTGTTCGATAATGGCGTAAGAACGCGGACCGAGACCGGTGCCGAGGAAAATATCGGTAATGTCTTTACGACGGCATTTGGTGCCGTTGAGGTAATAGGTGGACTGTCCGTCACGACTGACCTGACGGCGCACGGCGATCTCACTGTATCCGGCGTATTCGCCTCTTAACGTACCGTCACTGTTGTCGAACACCAGGTCTACGCTGGCTTTGCCCACCGGCTTACGCTCCGACGAGCCGTTAAAAATAACGTCGGTCATGGCATCGCCACGCAGGTACTTGGCCGAGCTTTCGCCCATTACCCAGCGCACAGCGTCAATGGTGTTCGATTTACCACAGCCGTTAGGGCCGACGATGCCCGTCATATTGGTGTTAAAAGGAACCGTGGTGGGATCAACGAAGGACTTAAAACCTGCCAGTTTAATGGCTTTCAGGCGCATGCAGAGGTCTCCTCAGCCAGTGCCGCGAGCACGGTGCTGCACTGGTGTTTGCCATAAGCTTTTATAATGGTTGGGATGGCGTTGCGGTCGCGCCGGGCAACAGCCTGAATCAATTCGGCAAAAAAACGGAATGCATGGCTGACTTCCGCCGGACGGTAACGTACCCCGAGCGCATAGGCGCGGTGCAGCGCCGGTTGCAGGTTAGAGAGGATTTCGCTCAGATAATCGTTTCTGGCGATCTGACAGGCTTCATGCATCAGGCGGAACCCGGCCGCGACAAAGGCCGCACGGTCTTCGTTCTGATTGCAGTCACGCATCTTTTCCCATTCACTCAGAACCGGGTCCAGCGCATCATCCTGCCAGTTGTCCGCCACACGCACAGCCAGCATCACCAGCAGATTAATGTACAGATCGTACAGCTGGCTGACGTTTTCTTCACTCAGCTCAGCAACGACAGCCCCGCGACGGGGAAGAATATTAATGAGATAACGTCGTTCAAGGATCAGCAGTGCTTCCCGCACTGAGCCGCGACTGACACTGAGCTCATTCACTACCCGGGCTTCCTGAATACGCTCTCCGGGCTTCATCTTGCCAGAAATAATGCTCGCTGCCAGATACTTGGCTATCTGCTCAGAGAGGCTTTCCGGGGCAGTAAAGCTCATGCGGTATCTTCCGTTTTTATTGCCTTATAAAAGCGGGATGTTACCACAGAAACGGCGCCTGCCGAACGTTGACAGAAAGCACGGCAGGCCTTGCGTCTCAGTGGCGTCAGAGAGTGCAGCAAAGCGGACAGAATGGGCGCTTCCGCTCGCGTAAACGTGATCAGACGTTAATCTGTTCAGAGCGTAAACAGATCAGAAGCAAACAGCCCGGAAGTGAATCAGTCGCTCTCGCCCCAGAGAAATTCGTCGATCTCCTTCATCAGGTAGGGGTTATCCGAAATATTGGCCGCTACCTGCTCTGCCTCCTCACGGCTGTAGCCATGCAGATTAAAACTGGTGGTACCGGCAGGCTCACCGTCGTAATCCAGCCGCAGCAACAGCAGCCAGGTCGTCTCATCTGCGGTGGGACGCAGCTCAATGGCCGCTTTGAGTTTACCTTCCAGCAAGGAAATATAATGGGATGCATCCACGTCCATAGTTACTGCTCCGCCTGCGCCCGTTTTACAAACTCCACCAGCGCGCTGTCCATGGTGGCAACGTGCAGATCAAACCAGCGCGGTAACTGCTCAGCAACGTACGCCCGGCCAAACATGACCCGCCCGGCCTCAACCCGCTTGCCAAACTGTGCCAGCTCGCCCAGCACCCGGTTATGCTCGCCGCGATGTTCTGCCATGGCCGGATAGCCATAGTCCGCCATAAGGCGGTTTTCACGCTCAAAATGCTCTGCCGTATGCTGTTCCAGTTCAGCAAACAGGCGGGCAAATTCCGCATTGTCTGCACTCTCTATACGCTGACACAGGGCGGCGAACGCCAGATGATCCTGATCGATGGCAGCGTGACCGAGGGTCATCGGTTGATTGGAGGTTTGTGCAGGCAGAGATTGCGTTGCCGTCATGGGGTTCTCCTGAGGTTAACGATTACAGCGCTGTAACCCCGGGTTATTGCAAGCACCAGACCATTTACTCTTGTAAATTTATGCCATAAAAATCAATGAGTTACATAAAACCGGTGTTTTACTTCAGGGAAGATGTCGCGTTTGCACTGGCGGTTTCACCACACAAGCAACAGGGTTTAAGAGTCAGACTCACCTTCATTGGCAGGAATACGACAAATATGCAGCGCAACCCGGCCACCTGTCGTCTTTGCGACGCCCGTTGCTGCTCTGAAAAGCAGAAAAGCCGCGCCCAAAGGCGCCACTGAGACGCTGCTAAGACGCTGCTAAAACACACCCGAAACACCCCAGCCGCTCAAAGCCATCACTGCTCAAACAGACAGTGAAAAGCCGTCATTGCCCGTTGTTTCTTTAAGTCACACGCTTCAATGGAGTTGCTGATCTGACCCGGCCCTGACCCTGACATGCCTCTGAATTGCGGCTGTGCGCATTGACGCCTGGTCATTCTGGTTCAAAGGTTGCAGAACGGATTAAGGTGTTAACTGACTGTTAACCGACCCAGGCCCTGACCCCGGAGATCCGCTATGAATGCTCTTTCCAGTGTGGCTGACGCCCCGATGAATCAGAATGCGCTGCTGGTTGCTTTTGCTTCCATGGACGGCGATATGGTCGATCAGCATTTTGGCTCTGCCCAGGCGTTTTACCTCTACGAAGTCACCGCCGACAGCGCGGAATTAATTGCCTCCCAGCGTTTCGCGCAGGAAAAAATGGACGGCAACGAAGACAAACTCAAACCGAAACTGGCCTGGCTGGTCGGAGCGGATGTGGTCTATTGCGGTTCTATCGGCGGCTCAGCGACCCGCCAGTTAATAGCACTGGGCGTTAACCCGATCAAAGTCAGTGGCGGCCCGGATGTAGAAGAATTGATCGAAGAGTTGCAGGCGCAGCTGAATGGCACCCCTGAGTTCTGGCTGGCAAAAATTCTGAAAAGCAAAAAGGCCGACACCTCGGATTCACGCTTCGATGCTATGGATGATGAAGGCTGGGACGGCTGATCCGGATTCTTCTGGCGGAGTCACTGACTCCGCGGACTTTCTTTTTCCAATACCCTCACTACCCGCGACTATCCTCTCTCACTACCCACTATTCTCTCTCACTACCCACTATTCTCTTTCTCTGCAAACACCTTTCCGCCCAAACCTCCCGCAGAATTTAAATGTCTGCAGTCTCTGAGGAGAATCTTTTACCGCGCCGCCAGTTTACTGCGCCGCTGGTTTACTGCGTCGCTAATGGCTTCTGCTTCTTATGCCCGTGAGACTCTGCCAGTGTTCAACCCAGCAGGCAGGGGGTACATCCGACAAAGATTGTCGGGTTTTTGCGTTATTTCCGACAATTGTGCAGGGATTTCCTTCAATGAATCGAGCCGCAATCTGTTCAATATTTTCACGCACAATTAAAGTGGATTTATAAGCAAATGATTTCTAAACAGAATTTTGCACTGATAGCGCATGGCTATAACAGTCGTGCGTGGCACAGGGATTGAAAAAGACTCAGTACATTGAGCAAAACTCAGTGTAAACGTGGACCGCAGACCACGTTTTATTAAAAGGGTCCCTTAACAAAGGAAAGTCCCGGAGCAGGTACTTAAACGCAATCAGGAGATTAGCTATGGCGCTTTATTTTATTGATACAGAAAAAAAAGGTGATGCAGGACATCAGGTACACCGTGAAGGCTGTGCGCACTTACCGGAGAAAGACAAACTCTATTTTGTCGGCTCTTTCGCCACAGCCAAAGCGGCTTATGATGTATCGCCGCTGATTTATTCACCGGCCAGCTACTGCCCGGAATGCAGCGGCAAAGCAGCCTGATTGACTGAAACGGATCAGCAGGCGTGAAGTTGAATAAGCTTCCGCTCTGCTGATGCCTTTTCTGAACCAGCCCCTTCCGAGCATGCTCTTAAATCAAACGGCCTTTAAATAAACAGGCCGGTCACATCTTTCCGATCAGCTTAACGTAAGCCACGCAGTGGCACAGACGATCACGGCCATCAACAGCAGCTGCCCACGGCTGACCTGCTCGTTAAACAGCCACACACCCCATAACGCTGCCCCCAGAATACCAATGCCGCGCTTAATGGTTTCGACAATGCCCGGGTGAATATGGGTAATAGCACCCCACTGGCAACTGACAGCAACCGCAAACACAGCGACGGCCATCAGTAACAAATGCAATGGCGCAGTAAAACGTGGAAAGAGACTGGCCTTATGAGGACGCACTTCCAGCACTAAATAAGCGATATAGGTAAGTACAGCAGTACCGCCACTCTGATAAATACCGTGAAAGCTTAACGGCGCGGACTGCAGTGCCCATTTATCAAACACAGCCCCAACACCCCAGCACACAGACACCAGCAGCATCAGCCCAAAACCCGGACCGGCATGCGCCGGATCACGCAACAGTTTCCATCCACCCTGCAGCAAAAAGATAGAAACCACGATAATGACAATCGAAAAAGCCTGCGAAGCATTAATGATTTCGTCGAGTAAAAACCAGCTGAACAGTGAGGCAAACACAGGCGTCAGCGACAGCACCGGAATCAGGCGCGCAATACTGCCGCTGGCCAGCGATTTGATAAAAGAGAAACTCGCTATTGCAGCCACCACCAAAGAGACGCTGCCGGGCAACCAATAGCCCGCCTGCGGCCAGTGGGCACCGTAAACCAGCCAGGCAATGAAATATACCGGAGCGACACAACCTGCCAGCCATAAAGACAGCACCAGCGGAGGTACCGACGCGGTCAGGTGTTTTCTGGCCAGATCAAACAACGACCAGGCGACCGCAGAAATCAGAGAAAAAAGCATATTCAATCCGTTAACAGTGGCAGCTGATTATGTCACGTATCCACGGAATGCTCATAAATCACTGTGTTGCCATCAGCTGAATTGGTATCCTTATTCCATATTTCCCAGCAATGCGATGCGTCCATGACCGAATCCTCTTTGACGACTGAAGACTTTTTACTGGCGGCCAAACAATCTGAACTCAATGGCCTGCGCCAATTGCTGATCAGCTGTGATCTGGTTACTAAAGTGGCCGGGCTGATTCATGAACTGCAGCGCGAGCGTGGCTTAAGCAACAGCTATCTGGTTTCCGGCGGCCAGCGCTTCAGCACTCAGCGGGAAGAAGAGCTGCTTGCCTGTGTTCAGGCAGAAAACGAACTGCGCGAAGCGCTGAAGCAACTCAATATCAAAGATTGCTCTCCTTCTTCTTCACGACTGTACAGTGCCATTGCCTTTGTTCTGCACTGTTTTGAAGAGATGCCAGCCCTGCGTGCGCAGATTACGGCAAATCAGCTGCAGGCTACGGAAAACACGCAACGCTATAACCGCCTGATCGCCGGTCTGCTCAACGTTATCTTTGAAGCGGCCGATATTTCCGGTGATCCGGATATTACCCGCGCACTGGTTGCCCTGTTTAACTTTGTGCAGGGTAAAGAATACGCCGGTCAGGAACGCGCCTGGGGGGTTATCGGTTTTACTGCCGGCACCTTTACCAACGACAACCGCGAACGCCTGAAAGCCTTACAGGATGCCCAGCAACGGTGCTTTGATATCTTCAGCGACTTCACTCAAACCATTACCGCCGCGCAATGGCGCCAGCTGGAAAGCAGTGAAGCCGCAGGAGAGCTGGAACGGCTGCGACAAATGATTGCCCGCTTCACTTCAGGCGATACCCTGCCCACGGCCATCAGCGAAGTCTGGTATGAAGTTGCGACCAACCGCATTGATGGCATGCAGGACATAGTCAACGAACTGGCCACCAACCTGCTCGCCCTGTGTCAGGAAAAAATTGTCCAGGCGGAGGAAGATCTGCGTCTGCACAGTGAACATATGAAAGAACTGGCGACCATCGAAGAACCGCCAATGTCGTCCCTGTCGCTGATTTCGGACCCGGGCGATCAGCCCACGGTCAACGTAACGCCGGGGGTTAATGTCAAACTCGCCCGTTCTATTTACGAGTTAGTCCAGGGTCAGGCTGAACGCCTGCAACGTATCAGCGATGAGCTGACAGAGGCGCGTCTGGCACTGAACGAACGCAAAACCATTGAAAAAGCCAAAGGCATTCTGATGCAGTCCCAGGGGCTGGATGAAGATCAGGCCTATAAGCAACTGCGCCAGGCAGCCATGGATAACAACAAGCGTATTCTGGATGTCGCAGAGAACGTCATCAGCGTAGCGGAAATGCTGCAGCTGAAAGGCTGAACACGGCCGCAATCAGCAACCAGCAAAAATTGACCATCTGATCAGCTGGCCCGCTGTACAGGCATCCATGGCAAACTCCGCACCAGCGGAGTGCACAAAACCAGCAACATCAGTCAACAAACTGGGCGCATGGCACCCAGCATCAGCAGCAAAGCCTTAAAAAACGCTGCATTCTGAAAACTGGCACACGCGTTGCTATATTCAAATCAGTGAAATGGCAGCCAAAGGCGGCTGGCTGTTAACACGACCGAAAAGGACAATGGCGTCCATCGTTATCCCTGAATAAGGGGAGAGAACGGTGGGCGTTTTTTTTTGGCCGCGATTTGACCGGTACCGCCTGGGGGATACCGGACATAAGAAACTCGCAGATACTTTTTACAATTCGAAAAAACAGGGGCTTACCATGTCTTATTTAATGCCATCCGAATTCGCCACCAAAATGGTCGATGCCGGTGAAGAAAAAATCTTTATGTCCACCAAGGACACTCTGATCCGCGCCTTTATGGCCGGTGCAATTCTCGGCCTGGCGGCGGTATTTGCTATTACCGTTGCCATGAAAAGTGGTTCTCCGATTCTGGGCGCCTGTCTGTTCCCGGTCGGTTTTATCATGCTGTACCTGATGAAATTTGACCTGCTGACCGGTGTATTTACTCTGGTACCACTGGCATTAATCGACAAACGTTCCGGCTGTACTGTTGGCGGCCTGCTGCGTAACTGGGGTCTGGTCTTTATCGGCAACTTTGCCGGTGCACTGACCACCGCGTTTATGGTGTCTTTTATTCTGACTTACGGTTACAACACTGACGGCGGCGCACTGGCAGCCAAAGTTGCGACCATTGGTGAGTCCCGTACTCTGGGTTACGCATCTCATGGCGTTGACGGCTGGTTCACTATTTTCATCCGCGGCATGCTGTGCAACTGGATGGTTTCTATGGGTGTTGTTGGCGCCATGATCTCTACTTCCGCTACCGGTAAAATGGCTGCGATGTGGATGCCGGTTATGCTGTTCTTCTTCATGGGCTTCGAACACTCTATCGTGAACATGTTCCTGTTCCCATTCTCCATGATCATGGGTGGTGACTTCACTTTCATGCAGTACCTGGTATGGAATGAACTGCCAACTGCACTGGGCAACCTCGCTGGTGGTTTCCTGCTGGTTGGCCTGCCACTGTATTTCACTCACGTACGTGAGAACAAAGCTGCTAAGTAATTCTTAACAGCTACCCCGCTCCACCTCAGGAAGACGGGACCAAAATAAACAGCAAAGCCCCGGTTAATACCGGGGCTTTGTCTTATAATCGCTTTATTTCAGATGTATTCAGGGACAGCTATGCAGACTCATCTGACAGTCTCCGTTGGTCAGGCCAGCGATAAGGGCGTCAAACCCGTTAATCAGGATTTTTACGGTGTTCTGATTCCCGAAGATCATTTGCTGGCATCGAAAGGGATTGCTATTGCGCTGGCAGACGGCATCAGCAGCAGCAGTGTCAGTCAATTGGCCAGCTCTGCCGTGGTAAAGAGTTTTCTCGATGACTACTTCTGTACCTCTGAAGCCTGGTCGGTAAAAAAGTCAGCACTGCAGGTGCTGCTTGCCAGTAATTCCTGGCTTTATGCGCAAAGCCGCCGCAGTGAATTCCGCTCCGATATGAACCGCGGTTACGTCTGTACCTTTTCCGGCCTGATTATCAAATCATCCACCGCACATCTGTTTCATGTTGGCGATACCCGGGTTTACCGTGTACAGGGCAACCGATTGGAACAGCTGACCACTGATCACCGCTATTACGCATCCGCAGAAAAAAGCTATCTGACCCGCGCCATGGGCATGGAGCAGCAGCTGGATCTGGATTATCAGTCATTGACCGTACAGGCCGGTGATATCTTTATTCTCGCCACCGATGGCATTTACGAATTCGTTAATGCGCAGCGGATAACGGAAATTATTGCAAGCAATCCAACCGATCTGCAAAGCGCAGCAGAAGAGATTCTGAAGGCGGCAATCGACAACGCCAGCGACGACAACCTGACCATTCAGATTATCCGTATCGACAATACGCCGGCCGCTAATACCGATGATATTCACCAACAGTTAACTGAGCTGCCCTTCCCTCCGGAACTGAACCCGCGCGACGAATTTGATGGTTACCGCATCCTGCGCAAAGTGCATTCAAGCCCACGCAGTCATGTTTATGCTGCACAGGACATCGACAGTGGCGAGCAGGTTATTATCAAAACGCCATCCGGTGAACTGCGCGACAACACGGCTTATCTTGAACGTTTTTTAATGGAAGAGTGGATCGCCCGCCGTATCGACAGCGCCCACGTACTGAAACCGGTCAAAAATAAACGTAAACCGAATTTCCTGTACGTTGCCACCGAATTTATTGAAGGCATCACACTTGCTCAGTGGATGCGTGATAACCCGCGCCCACAACTGGACGAGGTGCGCAATATTATTGAGCAGACCGCAGCCGGTCTGCGGGCCTTTCATCGTCTGGAAATGCTGCATCAGGACCTGAAGCCTGACAACATCATGATCGACAAAAACGGTACGGTGAAAATCATTGATTTTGGTTCTGTACGGGTGGCCGGTATTCTGGAAATCGATACGCCGGTTGAGCGCCTGGAGCTATTGGGTACCGCGCAATATTCCGCACCTGAGTATTTTTTAGGTGTCAGCGGCACGCCGGCTTCCGACGTATTCGCGCTGGGGGTGATCACTTATCAGATGCTGACCGGCAGACTGCCTTACGGCACAGCGGTATCCAAAGCACGAACAGCAAAAGCGCAGAACCGCCTGAGCTACACCCCCATTCACTTTATCGATGAAGCAACGGAAATTCCGCACTGGGTGGATATGGCGATTAAAAAATCGCTCACGCCCGAACCGCATAAACGCTATCAGGAGCCGTCTGAATTTATGTATGACCTCAGCCACCCGAACAAGCAGTTTCTGCGGCTGGCGAAAGAACCTCTGCTGCAGCGTAATCCGGTGCAGTTCTGGCAGAGCGTGTCATTGGCACTGGCCATTATTGTCATTATTCTGCTGTACCGTGAGATGAGCTGAGCTTACATACAGCCGCTTTAATTATTCAATATTTCTCTTTAGTCACTCAATCGCAGGTCAGCGCATACGCCCGCGCGTTACACCTTTAACGCCGGCTTTGGCCACAAGACTGGCGCTGGTATGCGCATGACAGATAGCGATAGCCAAAGCATCAGCGGCATCGGCCTGGGGTTTGCCCGGTAATTTGAGCATATATTGCACCATGTGCTGTACCTGCTCTTTATCGGCGCCACCCTTACCCACGACCGCCTGTTTGATAGTACGCGGCGCATATTCCGCCACCGGCAAGCCATGGTTAACAGCAGCCAGAATTGCTACGCCACGGGCCTGTCCGAGCTTTAATGCGGAGTCGGCATTTTTGCCCATAAACACCTGTTCAATGGCAAATTCCTGTGGCTGATAGGTTTCGATCAGCTCGGTAACGCCATCGAAAATTTTCTTAAGCCGCGCCGGCAGCTCGCCTTCCCCGGTACGGATACAACCACTGACGATGTACTCGGTTTTCTGGCCAATACGGCGGATCACACCGAAGCCGGTCAGTCGCGAACCAGGGTCAATACCCAGAATAATCATTGTGCCGCAGAGTCCGGATACAGCCCGGTATCATCCAGCGGTGTCAGCATGATTTCTGAACCATTTATTTCATGGCGTACCGTCACCTGTTGCCAATCTTTCGGCAGAATGACCTGAGCACAGGGCTGAGTAATCATCTGCGCATAAACACGGCCCGCCTGGGGTTTGGTTTCGCGGTAAATAAATTCATATTCACCACTGTCTTCCTGCTGACCGACAATCTGTACGCCGTAGCCGGTAGACGGACGATCACCAAGCGCAATGGTCAGGGTGCCGTAGCGCACACTGACACCCACTGGCGCAGCACAGTGATTCATACTGCTCATAGGCAAGGTATCTTCCTGCACTGCCACTGTGGTACAGGCAGGCAGCACCAGCACAGCACTGACACACAATGCCACCCGGGCAGCCGATCGAAAGCCTGACATAAATAACTCCAACTATCGTATGTGCCGAGTATACCCCAGCCAGAAACAGGGCGTATAACCATGTATTTGATGACGCAGATAAAAACAAACCCCGCCCGGGTTACCGGGCGGGGTTTGTTTTCTGGCCAGAGCCAGTTTCTGCGTGAGGCTTCTGCCCCTTATTATCAGGTCTTACTTGCTGTTAAAGACCAGATGATCACCATCCACATCCGCGACGATGGTACTGCCCGGCATAAATTTGCCCGACAGAATATCCTGCGCCAGTGGGTTTTCGATCCATTGCTGAATCGCCCGTTTCAGCGGACGTGCGCCATACACAGGATCATAGCCCACATCCACCAGCTTACTGACGGCCGCATCAGAGAGTTCCAGTGACAGGTCACGTTCTTTCAGGCGACCACGCAGCAGATCCAGCTGGATATCGGCAATGCCACGGATCTGATCTTTCTGCAGTGGATGGAAGACCACGGCTTCATCAATCCGGTTGATAAATTCCGGACGGAAATGAGAACCAACAATTTCCATCACAGCTTCACGCATCATTTCGTAGCTGCTTTCATCATCGCCTGCCAGGGTCTGGATAACATCTGAACCCAGGTTGGAGGTCATGACCAGTACGCAGTTTTTAAAGTCTACTTTCCGGCCCTGTCCGTCGGTCAGCTGACCGTCATCCAGTACCTGCAGCAGGATGTTAAACACATCCGGGTGCGCTTTTTCCACCTCATCCAGCAGAATCACCGAATAAGGTTTGCGGCGTACCGCTTCGGTCAGCAGACCACCCTCTTCATAACCAACGTAACCCGGAGGTGCACCGATTAAACGGGCCACGGAATGCTTCTCCATGTACTCCGACATATCAATGCGCACCATGGCGTCTTTACTGTCGAACAGGAACGTTGCCAGCGCTTTACACAGCTCGGTTTTACCCACACCGGTTGGCCCTAAGAACAGGAAAGACCCGTTCGGACGGTTCGGATCGGATAAGCCCGCCCGTGAGCGGCGCACCGCATTGGATACGGCTTTAATGGCCTGATCCTGACCAACCACCTGATTGTGCAGAACCTCTTCCATGCGCAGCAGTTTGTCGCGCTCGCCTTCCAGCATTTTGCTTACTGGCACACCGGTCCACTTGGACACGACTTCGGCAATTTCATCTTCGGTCACTTTGTTACGCAGCAAGGTGAATTCCTGCGTGCCGGAAGTTTCCGCTTCATTAGCCGAGGCCAGCTGTTTTTCCAGTTCCGGAATACGGCCATACTGCAGCTCAGACATTTTCTGCAGATCACCGGCACGGCGTGCTGCTTCCAGTTCAAGCTTGGCCTGCTCCAGCTCTTCTTTCGATTTGCTGGCGCCTTCCAGTAAGGCTTTTTCTTTCTTCCACACTTCTTCAAGTTCAACGTAGGCGTGACCGGCTTTGTTAATCTCTTCATTGAGATCACTCAGACGTTTTTTCGCTGCTTCGTCTTTTTCTTTGCGCAGTGCTTCACGTTCAATTTTCAGCTGAATCAGACGACGTTCCAGCTTATCCATTTCCTGCGGTTTGGAATCGATTTCCATACGGATCACAGATGCCGCTTCGTCCACCAGGTCGATGGCTTTGTCCGGCAGGCGGCGATCGGTAATGTAGCGCTGAGACAATTTAGCCGCAGCGATAATCGCACTGTCAGTGATCTGCACGCCATGGTGTACTTCGTAGCGTTCTTTCAGACCACGCAGGATGGCGATGGAATCTTCCACGCTCGGTTCATCAACAATGACTTTCTGGAAACGACGTTCCAGCGCGGCGTCTTTCTCAATGAATTCGCGATACTCATCCAGTGTGGTTGCGCCCACACAGTGCAGTTCACCACGGGCCAGTGCCGGTTTCAGCATATTGCCGGCGTCCATCGCACCTTCGCCTTTACCTGCGCCCACCATGGTGTGCAGCTCATCGATAAACAGCACGATATTGCCTTCGGCTTTGGACACGTCTTTCAGCACCGCTTTCAGACGCTCTTCAAATTCGCCGCGGTATTTGGCACCGGCCAGCAGAGACCCCATATCCAGCGACAGAATACGTTTGTTCTTCAGATTTTCCGGCACTTCACCATTAATAATACGCTGCGCCAGACCTTCCACCACGGCGGTTTTACCCACCCCAGGCGGTCCGATCAGCACCGGGTTATTTTTGGTACGGCGCTGCAGCACCTGAATGGTACGGCGGATTTCATCATCACGGCCGATCACCGGATCCAGTTTGCCTGCTTCTGCCCGTTCAGTCAGATCGATGCAGTATTTATCCAGCGCCTGACGGCTGTCTTCGGCATTGGCGTCGTTCACGCTTTCACCACCACGCATATCTTCAATGGCTTTTTCCACATTCTCTTTATTCAGGCCAGACTCTTTCAGCGTTTTACCGGCTGCGCCCTTGTCTTCCAGCGCGACCAATAAAAACAATTCGCTGGAAACATACTGGTCACCGCGCTTCTGCGCTTCTTTGTCGGCCAGGTTCAGTAAACGGCCAAGTTCCGGTGCAATCTGAATATTGCCATCCGGGGAACTCACGGTAGGCAATTGCTGCAGCACGTCACGCAGTGAGCGCTCAAGCGCCCCGACATTACCGCCACAGCGACGCACCACGTCTTTTACGCTGGAGCTGGTCTGCTCCATCAGGGCCAATAAAACGTGTACGGTATCAATCTGGTTATGATCCTGCCCCAGAGCCAGACTCTGACTCTCGGCCAGTGCGTTTTGCAGACTGGTTGTCAGCCGATCCATTCTCATAAACTTTCTCCTGTACTTCCTGCCGCCGCCCGGCTGCAGGTTAAATCTTGTCTGAAACCTTAGGGAAGGTCTGATTAACCGCTGATTTTTGCTGATCTTGGTTTTAGCCGGCAAAAAATCGAAAATTCAGACACTATCTTCCCGTTATTTTTGTATAT
>MDSZ01198219.1_pt1 | contig 27555 bp, 24 predicted proteins | sample 811201 | NCBI WGS metagenome assembly MDSZ01 (sample SAMN05326647, study PRJNA326480) | marine metagenome | isolation source: seawater | place: Indian Ocean: North | collected 2010 | reverse complement strand
ACGCAATGCTCTTCCCGTTGATCACTGTCAGCTTTGCTGGACTAATTCGTGATGATGTACCGGACACGTCGGCATTCCGGCGGTTTCGATCCATTTACGAGTTAGGCGGATCGTGTAGGCGTTACCGGCTCCATCGCAATCTCCCTCCGGACACTTCGCGCCGATCAACCTAGTGCCTTGCTTGGGTTTGCCTACGATCTTCCCAGCGTGGAGCTTGGCGTGCGGATATTTGCCAAGTTCCTTGGCTATTTTCTTGAGTGTCGGGATTAATTCGTCACCAGCGTGCGTTGCCGTCATTTTGCCAGCGAGACCGGCAGCGAGTGCGATACGTTTAAACGCCGCGCCATGCCCGGCAGTTGGTCTTATGGCATGGATCATTTCGTGTATCAGAACGTCAAGCACGGACTGTGCGTTATCTTTAGTCGGCACGGCGTTGTCCATGACCGGGCTGATAAAAATCTCCGTCGTTTTGTCGGACGATCCTTCCGGATACCAGCAAACGCCGATTGCTTGGTTGCCGGAGCGCGAACCAGTGAAGCCACACGAAAAGCGGATTTTCGGAAACTTCGTGTGCTGGTCGTCAACGTTGTTAATCACTTCTTTTGTCAGCACTTGCTTTTTGATCAACGCTGCCGCTGCTACAAGCCATTCTTCGCGGGTTTTGTATTTGGTTGGCATCTTGTGTTCCCTTCGTTTGTGTAAGGCAATCGGAATGATCACCGTGAAACGCACAACGTTTAAACGTAATGCGCTTCCCGTTGATCACTCCGATTTCGCGGGCTCCGTTACTAGCAACAGCTTTGCCAATTGTTGGCTACAGTCACGCCCGGTTTCGGCATCTTCCGCCTCAAGATCGGCTCCGAGGCATTCTTCGCCGTACTCTTCGAAAATCTTTTCGGCAGCTTCGCGCAGCGTCTCGACTTCGTGGTCGAACATTTCCAACCCGTTTTCGCCGTCGAACCATCCAGTGATTGTCATCATGTTGAAACCCTCCGTTTAAACAGTGTGATTGAGAACAGTTCGGAGAATACTGTACATTTTAAAATTTAGTCAACAATAAAATAAAAAAAAATAGTGTCACACTGGTTTCGACGTTTATCGGCGCGGCGAAAACCGTTTAAACACAACGTTTAAACACCACGACAAGCGCAACGTTTAAACGCCACGCACCATCCGTTCCGTCGCATAATGGTAGTGCGTCAAATTGGCAATATGACAGACCACCATCGCAAACGTAGGGATTGCGCCACGTTTGGCGAAGGCTTCGCAAAGTATGCCGGAAGTGTGCCGCGTTCGATCTGTGGCGGTTCCCGTTCCGTTTAAACACAGCGTTTAAACACGCCGCCCCACACGCTGGATTTTTTCTCGTCTGGCTGGAGTTGTCGAGGGGGGTGCCGGGGGGTTTTGCTTGTGTGCGTTCGGGGTAAGTACCCCCATACTAATTTTGGTGAATTTTTGGAACGTTAGGAACGTTAGGAACGTTGGGAACGTTAGGAACGTTGGGAACGTGTTGTTGTCTAAGGGTCTATAGATCTACCCGGTGTACCTCAGTCCGGTACCCTGCACGTCTCTTTCCCCGTCCTAACGGAGCGCCAGATTCCATGAACTCAATGAAGTCGTCGATCTCTTCATCAAGCCGTGACTGAAGGACAGCTTGAGCCGCCTCGTTGACATCCTGTGCCATGCTCCGTTGGTAATGCGCTACGGCTCCAGCGAGACTGTCGAGCCTGTCGTCATGCTTGAGGCTCCCTCTGTCTCTCGTTATGTGAGACAACTGATACAACAGGCTGTACCTGTGGTCGTCTGATCGTGACTCACGTCTGACCAGAGCTTCATCGATCACCAGACGGTGCTGCGTGAGTACTGGTTCTAACGTATCAATGATCCTCAGTTCCTTCTGACCTTTTGCCCACTCGCTCTCGACAACAGTACAGCCACCCGGCCACACGTCTGACAATATCGGTTGGAACGCGGTGACCCACATGCCCTGACCATAATTCGGCTCGACCTCCACGGTACTCACGTCGAACTTTCGAGCGTCCATGGCTATACGTGTCATCGCTTCAGTGGGATCTCCGGCGTACCCGTTGCAAGCTAGGATGTACATCAGACCATTCAACGCTCCTACGATTGACCATGCGGTCTCGTCAGCACCTCTACCTGATGGATCAACGAATAGAACTTTGGACTCGTAGGTCTCCCAATCGGAATCAACGAAGAGTGGTCGAAGGAAGTGATCACCAGAGAAACCAAGGTTCGGTATGTCGTGAATATAGTTGTCCTTATCGTTGTCTCTGCCCCACTGTGCCGTCAGGGGAGCCTTGAGTGGACTCAGGGACATGACTTGTAGATCGTATTGTTTCAACGGATACCTTTCGGCATCACTGAGAGACGTATCCAGCATGTACTGAAGGGCAAACGCGGAGCGTCCTTTAGCTTCAATTGACAACAATTCGTCGTCACTGAAGCGTGTGTCCGTGGATTGCCCATAGTCCAACTCAGAGTCCTCATGGAGTACCCTGAGATAGTTAGCCAGTATGTCGATCTCATCTCCGTCTTGAGTATTCGTAAGACGGTAGTTTCCTAGTTTCTCTTCCGTGGGGTACCTCACAGGGATCGTGAAGCAACTAAAGTTCATCTCTTTGACTAACGTGTTGTAAACACTCTCCTCTGTCTGAGGTGTCCCAAGGAATATTATGTCACCTTTGCCATGCTCAGTTTTCGTGATGGGAATAAAGTCGTTTTGCACGATCCGTATAATCCGTTGCCGTGCTTCTTCCGTTAACGAGTTCCTTTCGACCTCAATGTCGTCTGCAATTAGGAGCGTACTACGACTGCCCGTGAGCATACTTGTGATGCCCCTCGCAGCGACACTGTAGCTCTGTGCCAGACTTCCGCCAGCGACATCGAACTGGTCTGCCATATCACGTCTAGTAGCTCCCGATTCCCGTGGTCCCTCAAGTAGCCACTGCACAAGCTCCATACTTTCGAGGATACCCTTCGTTTGAGCCACGAACTCCTTCGACTTACTACCTGTCGCGGAGACCACGAGGATCTTCTCGTCTCGTGGGTTACGCATGAGCCGCCAGATGGCGTATACGCTGGTAATGTAAGACTTACCCAGACTACGAAAGCAGCGAATGATGTCCTCGCGCGGTCTCCGGTAGTCTACGTCTGATTTTACAGAGACTGCCTTAGACTCAGTGGAGTCAACTCCATGCTGAAGCCTGTGGGCAATCTCATATTGCGCCCGTGTGGGCGGGGGTAGTCCCATGTGAGACCACGCGAGGTACACAAAGTTGCGGAAGTCTTCGTAAGCCGGATGGACTTCCTCCGGCATCGAAAGTTCCCAATGCGGTCTTCCGTCAACTTCAAGCGGTCTAAGCATCGAAGGGCATTACATTCTTATAGTTCTTCAAGCTCTCGGCAATCCGTTGAGCCGAGGGTAGATCTTCAAGTTGCTCCGCTGGTGGAAACGTTTTCAAAAAGTTAACCATCGCTGAGACCATGGACGGACTGAGGTCATCGTCCTGTACGATTTGAAGCAGTCGGTTACCGAGAGCGTCCCTAAGTTGTTCTGAAGTACTCACGTTTAAACACCTCTTACGTTGTCTTGAGTTATCGAAAGTTTCTTTAGGAACATAAGCAGTACCTTTCGGTCTCCCTCGTGTGGATCGACACAATGCTCCACCATGTTCGAATAGATCAGCATGTCCCTGTAGTGAACATACGATTTGTCTCTGGTCCGAAAGGAGCCACCTGTGAATTTCGTAGGTTCCGAAAGAAGTACTGATACGCTGTAGTCACACCACGGCATGTGACCGTTGTTGCCTCTGTCGGTATGCCATCCGTGACCGTCAGGTTTACTCTCGACACAGCAGTACGAAGGGAACGTGAGGTCCACGGGAACCAGCGATTGAACTAAAGACGTGATGTCAATAATGTCTTCTTCAAAGAACTCCCGTGGTCCGACTTTCGATGCAATAAGATCAGCTTGTTGTGGACTTATGACCCTACTGATCACTCTTAGGTGCATCGATGTTCCACATGAAACTTATCGCCAAACTTCGTGATCAGATGGCTTCTTGGAGTTACATGGGCAATCCTTTTTGGATCTCCCACACTTCTCACATTTTGGGTCCACGGGTTGACCAAAGCGGACGGGGTTACTTTGAGTCATTTGCTTGCTTTCTCTTGTCGAAAGATCGCGCACCTGTGTATCCTAAATAGCCCGCTCCAAACAAAGCCCACATCGGCTCTGGTATGGCTTGTAGCCACCCTTGGACGCCCATAATCACTGCTTGGGCAACTTCTGGCTCGAAAGCAAATAACACGCCCATGGGTATGCAAGTCAGGATAAGCACGTACATGCAATACAGAAAGCTGGGCCTTGCTCTGCTCGTCCAAGGGTCACTACTGTTTGCCTCTGCTATAATTGCTGATAGCTGAACTTGAGCGGCTTTCAGTTTCCCCTCTTGTTCAAGCTGCACAAGTTTTCCTTTTGCTGCCGCCTTTTCAGCGTCTGTCTCAAACAAATTGTCTATGAGTTCGCTGGCGAGAGGTGCAAGTGCACCTAAGATTGCTGGGACCATCAGTAACTCCAGATGTTAGGACGAGCGAGATGACCACCTAAATGACTACTTTGGTCAACTGCGTCTAAATGAACAAATCTTTGGCTTCTTTTGCCCTTTTGTTGGATACCAACGCCTTGGATCTGTGGATGGCTTAAGGCCAATCGCAGAACTTCCAACGCTTCCTGTCCGTGAACAAGTAGATCACAAGCGAGACCAGTGCTGTGTGCACCGGGCTTTTTCTTTCGAGCCTCTATGGGATGCTCACTGCACCTGTATCCGCTTGATACCTTGAGAGGCTTTGCGAAATCCCTTCTAATTTTGTCGACTACTTTTAGAAACCCAAGGTCCATTGGAGCGTTACCGCATCCACACTTACATGCAAACTCATGTTCGCTAAAAAATTCGATATCATCCCACATTAGTCGCCTTTTATCATTGGATGTGAGCCATTGTGCATCTTCTTCAGAGCGGACACATCGGCAACAAGAGTGTCTAGGGTTGCTCGTATTCTCTCTGTCTCTCTATGCCGTTTCTCCATAGCCTCTGGAGACATCATGCCAACGAGTACTCCCAGACGTTGAGATGTAACTTCCGTGTTTTTGTCGTTGGTATCTAGTCGGGTATCTAGTGCAGCAATACGTTTAAACGTCTCACTGATGTCTTTCTCGACTTGCTGAAGTTTTGTCTTAACGACAACGAAGCTACTCACCACGCTGATTAACATTCCGCCCAGAGTAACTAGCAGACGAACGTCAAGTTCCAACTTTCGGAACCTCTGGAAAATCTTCCGTAGCCCAGTTGTGACCTGTCGTTGCTATACAGGCCTGACCGTTAGGCTCTGACAAAAGGATTGTGAAAGCACCCTCTTTTGAAACAAAGACTTCCACCAGATTACCAGAGACACTAAGGCCCATTGCTACTTGAAACTCTTGGTACTTATTAGCAAGCCTTTTGACAACATCTGTGCGAGGTCCACATGCTACTTGTGCGTAGGCCGTGTAACTAAAGGAGAACATTACGACTACAAATGTAGCAGCAAAAACCGTTAGTCTTTTGACCATTTTTCTTTAATTTTTTCAAAGAAACGCCACAGATACCAGACTACAGTAAATAAAGCTGCGACCTCTGGTAACCAACTGAACACAGTAGCCAACCCTGTGCCAGCGGCGGCTAAATCAGTTATGGCTTTTGGATCGGTCATTTGATCGCTTTGATGTTAATGATGGGAACATGAAGCTGCCCTGATGACGCCCCGTCCCAGTAATATGTTTGGTGCAAACGCTGCCCGTAAGAACTGTTAAACCGGCGAGCTTGCAGCTTAATCTGTTTGGCACTTGTCCAACTCGCAACCTGTCCTGTTGCTGCGTCTGCGCTGCCGCCAATCAGGAACACCCAAGTGAAATTTGCTAAACCATCGGGATAATCCCGGTTATTACCAATCCGCGCAGCCGTTACTTCAGTGCTGTCGAGATACGTTTTGAAATGAGTCAGCGAAATTGTGTTCCAAGCGGCTTGGAGAAGCAGGGTATAGACAACCCGCGTTGCACCAGACGGCGGCGTATAATTGATCGAACTTCCGGTCACATCTACATAGGAGTCGGTTAGATCCTGATATGCTGTGATGTTTGCACCTGTATAGGTGCCTGATGTAACTGTTTGGCTAGTGCCGTTTTGCGGTAACCAAAGTTCTTCGATGACCTCCCCGGCCCGATATGTGCTGTCATCGGCCCACTCTGGAGCGGTTGCACCGCTGTTCATCTGAAGTTTTTGTCCAGCAGTACCCTTTGCCAGCCTCTCGTAGCCGCTCGCCCCACGGAACAGGATATCGCCTTGGGCGTCACTGCCCATCGCGATTTTCTGTCCGCTCACAGAGTTGTTGGCAATTTTGCTCTCGGTAACAGCGTTGTCTACAAGCTCGCTAGAATTAACGGAGTTGTCCGAAATCGCGTAAGAACCGACTTCATTGTCTCCTATCACATCTTTAGTAACTTTAGTTAACGCCATTACTTTTTTCTCCTACCAACTGCTGGGAACTTTAGCCGCCATCGCGGGAGTCTTAATCGCTGCGATTTGTTGATCTAGTGCCGCCTTAATTTCGTTCTCAGTCTTATCAAGAGACGCCAGCACCCATGCTTTGCACTGGTCTTGAGTAACGTCGTTAAATTCAACAAAGTTTGCGTCAGGGTCTCCTAGACCAACTGATCCATAAGCAGACGGAGAGATGGGCGGATCGTCGTCACTAACGGCAGTAAGCCGCCAATGAATCTCTTTAATAACGTCGTCTTTGTTTTCGATCTTTGCAGTCGAGACTTTAAGATCATAAGTCCAATTATAGGTCGTCATGAAATTTTCCTATTCGTCTTCTTCAGTAGGTTTCAAAGGTTCGACAATAACTTTACCGTTGTCGTCAGTCCAATCGGTGTCAAACATATGGGGGTCTTGCCGCTCTCCAACAACCATCCAACTGATCGTATCTGTGCAGGAGTTGTCTTGAGCTTCTATTGTCAATGTCGCTCCGCTTACGCTGCCTCGCACGGCAGTCCATCCAGTTTCATTCGAAGTGAAACACTGAATATCTCGGCAAAGAACCTCAAAAGTCCCAGAAGTCATTCCGGCGGCATCGTCTATATCTACCGAAACTTCTCCATCAACAAGCGTAGCCCGTCCTCTATAGATTAGGTCAGCTTGCGGAGATTCCGTAAACGAATGTACGAGGTGATGCGTATCTTTTTTAGCCGGTAACGGGTGGTCAATTTTGAATGAGCCGCTGTTTTTCGAGAGCGTGCCATTAACCGTGACACTGCCCGCAGTGCTAAAAGTTCCAGCGTCGCTAAAGGTCCACTCATGGTAATACGCACCGCCAGAGCCGTTGTATGTGCGTAGTTTTAGGTGTGCGGTGTTTGTTGAACCAGTGATCGCGTCGAGATAGCACCCGCCAGTGCTTGTCGGATATAGGCGCACGCCATACGCATTAGAGCCACCGGTTGGCTTCGTGCTTAACTTAGAAATTGTTAAAGCGGTGTCCGGTGAAGTAGTGCCAATGCCCGTAAGACCGTCGCCGTTCAGCGTCATTTTTGCCGTGGCGCTGTCGTTGGTACACCATGTCATGGCACCAGTGCCGGGGTTATATTGCATCCTCCCGTGGTTTGGATTGGCAGCAGTTCCGAAAAGTATTCCAGCTAAATAGCCGCTGCCGCTGGTCAGGTTAAGGTTTGCGCTGCCCGAACTATTCGCATGCAAAACTTGGTTGGCGCTGTCCGTACCTACCCCGAAATTGCCGGACGAAAGTAGCCGTGCCTTCTCCCCGCCGTTGGCCCAAAACGCCATATATTCGTTAGTATTGTTGTACGCGATACGACCTCGTAGACGACTATCCACGTCACCAAAATTAATGATTGCTTCAGCAGAGTTTCCTGACCGAATAGATGTTTCGGTGGTCCCGGTGCCGTATACCTCTAGCTTGTGATTGCTGTCTGGCGTCGAAGTACCAATCCCGACCCGCTGCGAGGAATCGATCCGTATTGCCTCGACCCCCGAAGCTTTTATCGCCGTTTGTGTGCTACCAGCATCGCTGCCGAGCGTTAGTACTGACCCATTAGTTACGACAGAAAAGTTGGTCGCAACGCCATCCGTCAAAGTCATCAAATACTGCGATGCTGCCCCTGCGTTACCGTAGATAACACCGACGTTGCTGACATATCCTCGGACATCGAGGGGGGCGGTTGGCGCGCTTGTTCCAAGGCCAAATTTGCCCAGCCCGGTCAGGCGAGCCTTCTCACCGCTGGCAGCGTTTTCTCCGAAAATAATGTCTCGGTTGGCGTTATAACTTTGGATAAGTACGTTGCCATTATCCCCGTTTATATAGCCAGAATAATTATTTTGGGTGTCTTCCAGCCTGATCGTGGGTGCTGTTGATGTGATATGCACTCCAGAGGAGGTTGTCTCTAATTTCTTTGAATCGTCATAGAAAAGCTCGACCGATCCATCTTTCGTAAACGTCGCGAGGTCATCCCCGCCATACGTTTCGAGTTTGATCGCGGTGCCATTTGTTTTGACAAAAAGGTTACCGCTACCCTGATCGACGATGTGGCTGTCGTTGGTGTCATGCCATAGGCTCAGATCGTTGCCGCCGCCAATGTTGATCGATTTATTGTCTGCGATGTAGAGGTTGGAGTTAAGCGACAGACCCGCATTATGCACATGGCTCAGGCTGACCTCTGCGTCGTCGCCAAAATTGATCGACGCGCCATCTGAGTCGAGGTGCAGAGTGCCGGTCGCCGTCACACCACTAAAGGTTGGGCTGGAACTAGTGCCAACACCCAGTGCGTTTGCTGCTGCCGCCGCAGTCGTCGCGCCGGTTCCGCCGTTGGTAATGGGCAGCGCACCGCTAACATCTGTTGTGAGATCGATGGCATTGCGCGTGATCTCTTGACCAGAAATGGTGATGTAGTCGGGTGTGCCAGCGAGCGTGACGGGCGTGCTGTTGTCGGTCCCGGCTGCGTCAACACCTAGCGCGGTGCGCGCCGCTCCTGCCGATGTACTGCCCGTGCCGCCGTCTGCAATGGCCACAGTGCCAGTGCGAACAGTCTGCCCTTCGATGGTTACAACGCCAGCGGACGCCCGCGAGATTGTCGTATCGCTCGCATGGCCGAGATTGATATCGCCAGTGACCTCTAAAGCGCCTGTAATTTTGCCGCCGACGCTGGTCGTCTCAAATGCCAACCCATTGTTGTAGAATAGCTTTGACGCTCCGCCGCTGGCAAAGTGTGCGTAGTGCTGGCTATTACCCTTGTTTCCGAGCGTCAGGTCTGACGCAAGAACGAAAAGGTTTCCCGTACCGCTCCCAATCTCGGTGATGTAGCTGTTCAAGCCGTTGTGGTAGATTCCTAGACCGTCTCCACCCGTACCCAACTTAATGTTTTTGCCATCATCCAGAGTGATGTCGTCATCGACCTGCAAATCTCCGTAAATTCTTGCACCGGCAGAAGTGGTCTCGATCCGCGTTGAAGAATTATAGTAGAGGCGGACCTTGCTTTCATCGCCGTCGCCGCCTGTGAACGTAGCGTAAGTCTTCGAGGAGCCTTGGTTTCCGAAGTTGATGTCAGTGGCCAGGACGTAGAGGTTGCCTGTACCGGTCCCTGACTCTGAGATGTAGCTGTGCAAGCCATTGTGGTAGATAGACAATCCATCGCCGCCGGTCCCGAATTTAATGGTACTTGCGTCAGTCAGCGTGATGTCGTCGTTTGCCCCAACTGCGATGTCATAGCCACCGGTCGTGTTGCCGTTCGCCAATGCACTGGAGAGGTCTCTCTCTGTTGTCGGTAAAAGTGATAAGTGGACGACCTCAATGTTCCCAGTGCCAGCGGCTGGTGCGGAAGAAAATGTAAGTGTGGACCCGCTAAGTGAATACGCACTTTTGTGCTGCACGACTCCCGAAATCGTCACAAGTGTGTTGTTCTCGGTCGTAGGAGAAGCAGACAAAGTAAAGGCAGTTTGCGACCCTGTGCCGTCGAAGGTATCAACATACTGAGTGCCAGCGTTCTGCCCCGCTGTTACTGCACTAGCGGCTGCGCTGGTTGCACTAGCAGCGGCTTGAGCGACCTTACTGTCGCCAGCAGTGTCCACATAGTTTTTCGTCGCAGCGTCTTGGGCGGCTGTGGGGTCAGTTAAATTTTTAATTTTATTTGTTTCAGCGTCCCACTGATTATCAGCATCTGATTTTGTGAAGCTGACATCCTTTACGTCTTGCGCTTCTTGTCCGAGGTAAAAAGCTTGTAAGCTGTCCGTATCAAGTATTGATTCAGAGAGGATAGATCCCGTCTGATAATCAACAAGACGAGTAGTTGGGCTAGTTTCACGAGTGATGATGACGTTAGAACCAGAGGCTGGAGTAGCCGTAAGTTGGATACGGCTAGACGTGAGCCACGTAAAGTTTGTCGTTGCTGTACCATCCACTTTCACGATTACGTGAGTTTTGGAGATGTACGGGAAGGTCACGTCAAACTGGTTCGTTGACCCGTTTACGTTTAAGTAAGCGAGACGTGCATATGCCATCTGTCCTCTTCTCTAAAAATTATTGTGGATTTGTTGGGCCGACCGAAGGTAGATCTGGAATGGCAAAAGCTTCATTGCCTTTTCTCCAGCCTTCTTTCCATCGCCGTATCGTGCGGCATCGATGGTATCCCATATGTCGTTTACCAGACCACCAGCGGGTCCACCCATAGTCGCAAACCGGCTTGATGTCTGACTGTACCGAGACGGTCTACTTTTCGATCCGGTCCAGTAAGCCGCCATGTTGTAAACACCAGCGGAGGGTGTCGAGAGGTACATCAGTAGACCACTACGATCTATGATGTCATAAGCCCACTCACTGGCTGTACGTTCACGAATTTCACCACGGTTAATGAGATCTTTTGTAACAACAACTGTACTGCCAAGCATTGCGGTGAAACCGAACGACAACACAGCGTCCATGTCGTTGTACGTCATGCCACGTTGCATTCCCGGTACGACATAGCGATTTACCGTGACGAAACCATAGGTCTGGAATTGGCCTATTGTTTTCCAGACAGGTTTCGACATAAAGAGTGGAGTATCACCAACGCCCGGTGTCATAACGGCACGATTAGCAACGCGACGAAATGCAGACATTGTGTCCTCGTAAGCCATCTGACCTTCGATACCTTCGTCAAGCCAGCGGTGCATTTCGAGTTCGTAAGTTCCGTCCTTGGGATTTGGCTTGTGCTTGTTCATCATCTTGACGATACGAGCAACTTGTTCTTGCCCAAGTCCTACCGAAGCAAGCTTTGCGACCTGTAATTCTGCATTTTTATCTCCGGCAGAAGCCAGCCGTAATGTGTTTTCGTAGGCGGACTCTATGGAGCCATCTGAGTTACGGATTGTCTTAGCCAGTTGGGCATACATATTGTGTTGCATCTCAAGCATGGCTAATGCTTTAAGCCTTGTGTTCCACCAACTCATGCCAGACAACATGTTTGCTGTTTCGGTCAATCCGTTAAACACACGGTCAATTGTAGACGTGGTGTTGTGTTTAAACGTGCCGTGATCTCCGACTCCCGTAAGTTGTCGTAGGTCGTCGAGACCAGCAATTTTCATGTTTCTACTGGCATGGAGTACGGCTTCCGAAATCACGGCTATCCTACGAAGCTCGTCGTTCTTCAGACCTGTCGTGGTTGCTCTTAGTGCTTGGATGTTCCTTGCCGTTAAAGCACCGAAACCGACGTTCATGGTGACTGTCGCGAGGTCCGTAAGGGAGCTAATGAGGAACCCGGTTCCGTACCGTATAAAGTTCCACTCCCGAAGCTTCTTCATGCTCCAGTGAGCCATGCTGTCTGGATCTCTCGGCAACTCGTGGATACCCAAGTGACGCTCCCATACGCCTCTCACGGTCTTCTTCATTGACCGCTGTTCGTTGGCGATGGACTTCTTGTATTTGTCAGAGAGACCTCTCACGTTAGCGTCTTCCAGCATCTCCCTGTAGCTAACGTCTAGCTCTTTTAAAATGTCATCAACGTTCTCAGTGCCAAACAACTCGCGCATAGCAAGGCGTGTGGAAATATCCTGATGCGCTTGTCGGATAACGCCATACACGTCGTTCCGTAGCGCACCCAATTCGATAAACTGTCGCCGCTCTTCGTTAGTAAGGTCTAACTGACGGTCCTTGGTTCGTGCGCTGGCGAAGTGGTGAGCTTCAAGGAAGCCATTGGGTATGGACTGTTGTTTGCCCATACGGTCCACCATGTCTTCGACATACTTATGTACCGGGAGCTTCTTCTCCACTTTCCGAAGAGCTTTCTTCTTTTTCTTTGTCGCCTTCTTAGCGTCCCTAGCCTCAGCCGCCGCCTTCTTACGAGCTTCCTTCAGTAGCTTTGTGCGACCTTGAAGATTACGATGGGCATCATCCGCCGCCTTAACGGCATCATCAAGTGCATCGACCTTCGGTCCAAGACGTTCCAAGCGATGGTTTAAACGCTGGGTCTCCCTCGCTATCATCCGCTGTCTTTCCTTCAGCTTGGCTATAGCTTGGTTATAGACAGGACGGAGTGATGCTTCGTGTACGGCAGCGGTTAACGCTGGTTCATGGAAGTTCTCTAGTTGGTTGTCAGCTTCGGTCAACATACGGCGAACGTCATCGATTGATTTGTACGATGCGCCACCTTCGACTTGCTCAAGTTCCTCTAGTTTTTTCTCTAAGGTGCCTACGTCTCTTTTGTACTTACGTTGCCATTTACCGACATCGTGGAACTGACCCATCCGTTCCTTTTGTTCAGCTTCCAGACGCCGAAGCTCTGTGTCGATCTCCTGCTTCTCCAGTTGCAGCTTACGGGCCTTTAGCTGCGCCTTCTCACGTTCCGCCTGTCGGAGCTTCAGAATTTTCCGAGCTTCATCGACAGCGGCATGTTTGATTTGGGTATTGTTCTTCCTGAGATCAGCGGCAGCTTGGACGGCAGTACGTCTTGCGTTGTTCTCTTGTTGCTTTGCTATGTCGAGTTCGATGCTTGCCGCAAGTTCCTCTTTCTGTAATACGGTTCCAGACCACTCCTCAAGAAGCTCCTGTTTAAACGCCTTGCCCTGATCTGGCGTGTACGTTCTGCCGTCTATGGTTACATCACGAACCCCAAGATTATCGAAGTCGTCGAAGGACATTTTGTACTGATCCAGAAAGTCAGCGTCAGGTTTACCGGCGAGTTTCTGGATGAACAACTGGACGATCTGGTCGCGCTTAACACCACGCATTGCCGCTGGGTTCCAGATCTGAGCAATACCGTAGTCGTTACCCATCCTCTGGTGTTCCTTGATCATACCTTCGCGAACCATGAGGTTTTCCATGACCTCATTCATCTCATGTATCGCCTTGGCTCTAGCTTTTGTTGCCGCCAGAATTTTGTCGGTACCTTCTTTGGTAAACCGACTGATCAGGTTGTCCATCTCTGCTTCTGTTATGTCGTCGAACAACTGCTTGTACGTCAGATCGACAAACTCAAATTCCTCAAGGTGCGCCGCGCTTTTCCCAAGGTAGTCATCAGTCTCTTTCTTTAGGATTTGGTAGTAGGTCTCCTGTCCTAGACGTGCGGCTTGCCGAAGTCTGTCGGTTGCCTTGACCATAGTTTCGCTGGCTTTACCGTGGACGAGTTCCTCAAGATCCATACGTAACGTTATGTACTCGTCAGTTGCCTTGAGGAAGTTATTGTCGGACATGAACATGTAACGCGCAGTTAGGTCTTCGACAGAAAACTGAGATTTGCCCAGACCCATGGAGTCCATAATGATACCTCCGGTATCCAGCAGCTTCATGCCAATCTCACGAGCTTTCTCAGACTTCGCGTACATCAGGCGACCAAGCGGAGTGATCTTTGCGAGAGTTGATGCTACTGGTGCCTTAAGTGCTTTCGCGGCGTCCTTCGCTTCGACAGCTTTCGCACCTACCGAGCTTTCCTTGACGACCTCGAAGGTCTGCTTTCCTTTCTTGATGACAGGTCTGATAACTGCACTTTCTGACATCTTTTTGCCTACCTGACCCACGCCGACATAGAGAGGATTGTCTGCCCTCATAGGGTTATTTTTGCTGTCTGGATGGAGTATGTGACCCGGTTGTCTTGCCTTCTGGAAGGCACCGAGACCGCCGCCCAAAATACCACCGAATGCTGTACCGGTGCCGATAGCCATAAGAGTGTCGTAGGAAGTCCGTAAGTCCTGTTGCATATGCAGGACGGACTCTTGGGCGGTACTTAAAGTTCCACCCGCTAGTGCCATTTTGCCAGCACGCGCTAGCACTGTTCCTTTGTGCAGCGCACCGCCCACAGGTACCAAAGTCGCGAGGTCAAGCAGGGACAGACCCATGCCAAGCAGCATTCCCCATCCTGATCCTTCAGCTAACCGAACTCTGTCTCTTGCTTCCCCACGTAGTCTTTCGGCACGGTCTAAGAATTGTTGCTCGTTCACAACATCGTGAAACATCTTCTTTCGCATGTATGCTTCGATATCCCCGTACGCCTCACGGTTTTCCATAAAGTAGCGGTAGGGATTAAATTGTTTGTCGTAGACGTATGCACCAGACTGACGATCTTTGGAGAAACCATAGGAGAGGGTCGATCCTATGATCGTCTCTTGCTTATAGAGTAGACCCGCCGTTTCAAAGAAACCCGCTGGCTCTTCACCAGTGAGGTAGCTTATAGGTCCGTCAAGGGTATTCTGGATTGCCGAAAGAGACTGTAGGTCAGCGGTACCTTCATAGTTTAACTCAAGAACACCCGACACTAAATTTTCCCACCTTTCTCAAGATCAGAGATAGTTAAGTTTCCCGACAGCGGGTAGAGAACAAGCGGGCCTTCAGTTTCTTTCGATCCAACAATATCTGTGCCAGCTTCTAACAAAAGACCAAACAGATCATTTTTTGACCCCGCTTTTAACACGTTCCTTTTGTTAAAATTCCACCGCTCTCGGATGAAATCCCCCTTGGCACTCCTTTGAATCGAGAACATACCAACGGACCCAGCGGCTCTAAACACAGGGTCTTTTTGCATGTCGTTAAACATCCTAAGTATCCCCGCAAAGTTCGAAGGATAGTAACGCTCTCGCTCCTGTCTAAGCTGTTTTTTTAAGTCTGGAAACACTTTGATGCTTCCATCTTTGTTTCTGACATAATCTTTTTTTCGTTTATCCCATTTAGTACCGTCGCCTAATAAGGCGCGAACGGACAATCCGTTTTGTAGCTTTGGGTAGTCATCCACAATCGTGAAGTCCCGACCACTTGCTAACGCCTTTTTGTATAAACCGTCGATTATCTGTTGAGTGCTGAAATCTATGTCCGACTTGCGGTAGGTAACTTTTGACGTATCGTTTCCGGTAAAGGTATCAAATGCGGCGCGTGCTGCTATCACGACCGGGGTTGGTACTACTGTAAAATCTTGATCCTTTATGGTGTCAGCAAATTCTGAAGCCATTTTCACAGCCTTATCAAAGAAACCATCGTCATCAGCGTCTTCTGCACTGGACTGCACTGTAGTTTCCAAGTTCCCAAAATTAGTGATAGGCTTCATTTTAGGTCTTGGGAACTTAATGTTATCATCGCTTTTGGTAGTAGCTTGAGCTTCTGAAATCCCAAGAAAAGAAGCTAACGAGAAACCTGTGTCTCCCTCGTCCTCGTACATACCGGAGAACAGGTTAGCTTCATCAATGCGCCTGTTCTGGATGCCTTTGAGTTTATACTTATTGGACCTATTCAGTATCTCGTCTTTAGCGGCTTCAAAATTTCCCGACTTAATATGCCTTGTGAGGTTAGGACCAATCAAAGAAGGATGATTGTAAGCAAGACTGACTAAAGCCATGCGTTGGTAACTTTTAAGATCAACATCAGAGAACTTGTGACTTATTAGTTTTTCAGCTTGTCCGACAGCCGCCTCGAATAGTATTCGACCTTCCCTTCGAGATAACTCTTTGCGACCTTCGCGTAAATCATCGAAGTGTTTGTCATCAGATTTAAGAGCCTGTTTAAACAATTTCCTATTCGTGGGTTCGTCCATGTTGAACCCATAACCAATAGATTTAAAATGAAGCACGTCTGGTTCGACTCTAGGCACCCAGCCCTCATGTGCCGTTATACGTTTAAACCGTTCCTCCATGTAGCGACGACCACCTTCATTGGGATCGTCGAATACTGCCGGAAAAGCCTTGACCACCTTTCTCGCCATGTCCTCAAAAAAAGAGATAGTGTTTTCATGCTCTAACTCAAAGTTGGTAGTGTTCTCCGTGGGACTTATTAGACCACCAGCTTTCAACTGATTTCTGATGGCATCGTGGAGTACTCGGTCGTACTCTTTTGGGTCCGTCACGTTGTCGAGCGCAGACAGATCAAGTGGGTGAGATGCTTGCGCTTGGGCAATTGTCATTTTACTCATTACGTACCAAACCCAGAGCCAAGTATTTTCAGATGTGCTGGGGTCTTTGGATTCTGAAGCTTGCGCTGTCGAGGCGTTAATGCCTTTTCTGGCACCCATGGTCCCTTACGGTTCACCATATCCTTTAGCTCAATCAAACCGTCTTGACCTTCAAAGAACGGAGATGCCGCAAGGTTATAACCGATAATCTTTCCGTCTCTTACATTACCCTCTCTGATGGGTACCAGTTTAATAGCCGGATGAAGAAAACGCCTCGCCGTTGCAAGGTCTGCCGTAAGTTGACCCGTGAATTTGACCGTATGTTCTTCGTCAGCTTCGCCCCAATTGAAGGCTCTTGCCATATATCCATACTCTTTCCCTTCTGGGTCAAAGATAGTCTGTGTCTCGTAAGGCTTCCCTATGGTCAGACGTACTGGATCTCTTGTAACCCGGTCGTACAACATCTTGGCGTTCTTCCCTGTTAGACCCTCATGGTCTTTCAAAATGATGTCTCCTTCTTCAACAAAAGAACCCTGTGCGTAGCCCGGTCCCCTGTGGAGTCCTATGAGTCCCTCATGGATCATCTCAACCGCATTAGACATATTCAGTGCAGTGTCTTGAAATTCCCCATTTGGTGCTAATACAGCCCTAGCTAGAGGAACGTTGTTGACAGCATCTTGAGTTAGCGAAGTAATTGAGTCTGCGAATTGCACCTGATCACCACTGACAACGACTAGCGGACCAAAGCGAGCCGCAAGTCTTGCCCGTAGTTCATCGACAGGTAAAGGTTGAGAATGACCGTAGCCCATCGTCATCTCTTGGTGTTCAACCACCAATTGATTGGCATGAGCTAGGATAGCCTCACGAACTTCGGGCGTCATTCGTAGATCGTCACTAAATGGATTAAGACCGCTTCGATCTACAATTTGTTCAAGTAATGTGTTGTGTACAGTTAAGCCTGTATCGCTGAATAGCTTCTCGTTTATCCATGCGTTTGTTACTTGGTCTTTCGTTAATCCCTTTATGTCTTCTATCTCACCAATAGACCTGTAGTAATCCCCAAGATTAGTCGGTAAACCTTGTTGTTCAAGATTTTGGGCAGTGGCGGCATTTTCGGTAACTGTTGCTATGTTTTCACCGGGCGTATACAAAGCAGTGAGAATTGAAAGAACTTTTGGATGTTTTTTAAACTCATTCCTTATCCAGTACCCTTCTGGATCTGTAGCTCTCACAGCCTCCATAGCCGATTCCCTCGTCGGAACATTGGTTGACATAAGTCCAGATGCCAAAACATCCTTCGCCCCTTCTGGAAGGAAGTTGTTGTATTTCCTACGAAGGATATGAAACCGCCGACCTAGCTCATGGGCATCTTGTTTGTTTCCGGTAACACGGAAGTCGTAACGGCTGACCAAGTAAGGCACAGCCATCTCTAATTCTTTCTGATTTAAGGGAAAGTGCCTACCGCCATCGTGACTTGTAGCTTTGAACAGCTTGTTAATCGTTATGTGTTTTGTTCTATGCTCCGCAAACTCTTTCGCGTATTTCACCTTTAATTGTCGTATGGCTTTCTGTGAGGCACCTTCGATATGCGGTAGTGACTGCATCTGATTGGTACCGAACTGGGCAAGAAGAACTGACTTTTGAACTACCTGTTGATAAGAGGTCTCAGGCATACTTTCGATTGTCGCAAATTGAGAACTGATCGCTGCGACACGATCAGAACCTTCGATTGTAACGTGAGATTCAATCGCCTTGTGCAACGCAGCTTCGTGAGCTGCCATTTGTTGAGGAAACAGGGTGTTTAAACTAGGGGAACTTAAGACTTCTCCTGTTGCACCCTCTTCACCCGTGTCAAAGAACGGTCTGTCGAAGAACCGCATTAATGCACGCGCACCGTTCGCTGTCTTCTTGGCAGACGCAATATATTGACTGAGGACGTGAGACCTCGCCTGACCATCTGTTAGACTAGGTAACGCAGCCCTCACAGAGCTTAGGTCAAACAAGAAGTTGCTTTGAGTAAACCCGTCTGGGGTTAGACCACGGCTATAGATGACTTCATTAACCGCTTCCAAACGTTTGCCCTGCGCTCGCTCTAGAACCTTTAACTCGTTGTTTAAACGTAGCGAGTCAATTTCAGTCTGCCACGAGTCTTGCAGTGCTTTGTCGTGGTACGGATTGCCTGTGCCTTGGTTATAGTTATTTTTCCAGTACTCGTTGACGAAGTTGTCAAAATTCTCCGGCGTAACTTGTTGTTCCACTAGCTCGGTCTTGAGGTTTCGGATCAGCTTCTGACCAGACAACGTTCCGAGCGATGAGCTAAAGGTGTCCGTGAAGGAACGCCTCGTTGACGGATCGATGACCTCACCATTCTGAAGGGTGACAAGTTTAGGAACTTGTCCTAGCTTCTCTTGGTACGACATGTCGGTATGCCGTTCATACACCCGACCGGCTTCAGTCTGTGCAATCTTAGCCAGTTCCTTATTTTGAAGGTCAATGTTGTGCTTCTCGACTGCACGATGACCCTCAATGAACGTATCCATGCTTGTCTGCATTGAGCCGAAGAACTGACTGAACGCTGCCGACATTTCCCTGTGACCGGCAGAAGGATCAATACCTCGGCTTTCTCCAACAAACTCTGGGACAGCGTGAGACAAAACACCAGACGGTCTTACGTTAGGTGTGCTAGCTAAGGCAAGGTTAGTGCGGGATCTGGCGTACCTACTACTCATCAGTTGATACCTTTTAATGCCTCAGTTGTCGTGTGGTGTCGATAAGCACCGGCTCCGGTCTTAACGATGCTTGAACCAAACTGGAGAACAGCGGCGTTCGATGCTGCGTTCGTTCTCATCAGAGTGTTACGAGCATTGTTCTTTGCTATAGTCACAGCGTTCGAATAACCCTGAGACGCCGCAGACTTCACGCTTCTTTGCTGATCAATGAAGTCATCTGTCTTTTCGTTAATTCGGACCAGACCGGCGGAAAAATCATAGTCTTTTTCGAAGTATAGGTTGCCTAACGATCCGTCTGTCAAAGCAGTCTCAAAGGCTTGCAAGGTACCTAATTGCTCATTCGCTTCTCGGATAACATCCGATTTTTCTTCGACCTCTTCGATCTGCTTCTTGCCAATCTGTCTATTGGCCTCGGCATATTCCGCTTCGACCCTCTTGCGGCTTGCCTCGTACTCGTCCTGTGCCTGTCGTCTGGCAGCGTCTGCTTGAGCCTGTGCCGCCGCCTGTTGTTGCATCATCTGCATTCCACTCATAGCGACAGACCCAACCATCATGGCAATCTCAATTCCCGTGCACATGATTATTCCTGCCTCGTAATCTCATTGAAGAAGCCCGTGTAGTCTATAGACGTGATCGTCATAGGCTTCTCCGTATTGTTTGAAATCTTGATTAAAGCTGTCGAAGCTTCTGTCTGTATAGGTATTGCAAAGCTCCCATATTCAGCTATAGCAGCGGTACCAACTAAGTTATCACCAGCACCAACCAGACGACCATTAAAAGTGAATGTTTGTTCATCTCGAAACGAGGGAGTTATCTTCACATTAAAGAACCCGGTGTCCTGATAGTTGACTTGAAAACGTTTAAGCTGGAAACGACCAGTTGTAATCGACCGGTTCGTGTTGGATCTATCTCGTACGAATAGCCTCGAAAGCTGAACTTCCTGCGTAAACGGTTGACCAACTATTGCCGCACCAGAGCTATGGTCGCCTTCTGCTTGTACCGTGGTTGTCGAAGGATACGTAACGTTTAAACGTTCTCCCACTTTACCCGCCGCAAAGTCCGTAGAAAGTATGACAGCGGCGGTTGACCCATGTAGGTAAGGTGTAGTCCACGTCGTCTTATCTGTAGAAGAGTTGTAAGAGCCAGTTAGTTTGACTTGCTGGTCTAAGCAGATTTGATACGGATGTTTTTCAGAAGAAAGTTCGTAACGAAGAACCGACTTTTCGAGGAACGTTTGCGTGCCTCTTGTGACCATCAAGTACAAGTCGCCTTCAATTACGTTCATCCAGTGAATGTGAACATCAGTTCCGCCATAGTCCCACAAATGCCAAGCACTTTGCGCCTTCGAATCACCATCAATATACATTTTGTAGACAAACAGTCGGCTTTGATCAGAAGACGATAACAGGAACAGCATGTCATTAGATGAGTCACCAGACATCCGTACGATAGGTGCCGGGACATACCCCAAAGCGTGTAGCGTTATATCGCTGGCGACGTTAGACAAACTTTCGTCGTCGTAGGTGTACTCAAAGATTAAGGCGTCTTTCCCTGACTTCGCCGCAAAGTACAGCGTGTTCCCAAGGTTGATCGGCTTGCATAAAGTCTCGGTCAGATACGTAGTAGATAAGTCAACCGTAGCTTTTTCCGGCGTCAGTACGTCAGCCCCAGACACTTCGAATTGATTTTTTTCGGACGTGACGAAGAGTGCTTTTCGAAATGGATGCGCGTGAGCTAATAGGTTGACCTCCGAACCACCACTAGCGGTCAAACCAAAACTATCACTGTCGAGTGACTGCGAACTGTACTCCGGCCAAAACGTAAAATATTTCCCGCTCTGGGAGAAGTGGATTGTCTCTCCAGCGACGATGGCTAATCGATTTCGATGGAACGCTAGTGCTTGTATTTTTGAGCCCACAAACTCTGGTTGCTTTGCAGTCTCAGCGTCTCCTGCGATACGCCCGTCCCATGTCCCTTTCTGAAAAATAAACGTTCCATTGGCTTGGCGTGTTAGCCAATGTGGCATTGTTGTGTCAGTAAAATCATTGTCAGCACTTGGGTCTGCCGCTTCAACCCATCCACCATCCGTCGTTGAGAACTTTGTCCAATATCCTAACTCGTTACCGTCGATTGTTGCGCCGACACGGACTAGGTAACCGTCAGGAGCGGAAGGTGGCAAATGAGTACGCTTTGCCACGTTTTGTCGCATTATTAACGGTCCATAAATATCATCACTGCCGGTATGTTCGACCGTGAATGTCGAGTTGTTGGAAATTGTTAGCGTCAAGTCGTCACGGGTAATGGAAAAACCAGCAGGGAGAGAGATGTTAGATACGATATGTGTCGCTATTTCGGTCGCGCTTTTTGCACTTCCGCTGTAGGACCACACCTGATTACCAGCGACTGAGATCGTATAACTTGTCGAATTATTCGTTGTCCGACAGTTGATAAGCGCACGGAAGGGGTTTTCTGTATACGTGCTAGAGACCATCGTCACGGTCGTCTGATTGTTGGCTATAATCGTACGGTCTGCGATTGTGACGGCACTGAAGGAAGCGGATGGGTCTGACGCAGTTAGATAAGATTTTCCGTCTGGAAAAGTTACTGTCTTCTCAACACCACTCAAGTCGTAGACCTTTAGGTCACCACTCTTGATGACAATGATATATTTCTCGGAGACATCACGACTGTAACTGTAAATGTATGGCTTATCAGAGGCTCCAGTGATGAAGGAATTTTGTGCAATATGTCTAGTAGAGGGTCTACTTTCGAAGCCACCCGACACAACTGACATCAATACGTTCGTTGCCTCTTGGACCTGACCGGGTAACCGCACACTATCTGGTTGACGGCTAACGCCTTGGTATAACGTCTTAATCGATTGCTCGACTAAATTACTCACCGGCTAGTTTTCCCCGCAAGCTGATGATTTCTCCACGTTCCGTAGAAGCAGTGCGCGGAGTCCATCAGAATATTGGAGTCCTCGTTTTCCGTTTCAGCGTCCATGAGCGCAGCGTACGCTTCCATTTCAGCACGCATCGTGAAGTTGTCCAACGCAACAGATTGCATCTGCGCCTCTTGGAAACGTCGTGCGGCTTTGTAAGCGATGTAATTTGAAAGCTCGACAGATAGATCTTCGTAGTCTAGCTCCATCACAACATCGACATAGACATCTTTTGTAAACGTAAACTTCTGGTTCTTAACGTCATACAACATGTTTGACGTTCCGTTCTTCCGAACTGTGACGTTCGTTGCAGCGGACGACTGTACGGTATCGACACGCAAGTAAGTCGCCGGAACTATGATATTTGAGTTAGAGTCGGGTGTTAACTTCAGCCCCAATTCGGTGTTCTGATGCCAGCCCTTTGCTTGGACGGTCGTGGACACTTCGTCTACTTTAGCTTCAGCCGCTTCTGCATCGGGTAGACCACTGTTTAAACTTGATACTGGCGTCTCACCAATAGCGTCTAAGACGATGTTTACAGCTTGAAGCTTCGTCAGACCCATGTCAGTAACCTTTCTTCTTCGTCTTCTTCTTTGTCTTCTTCGGCATCTTTATCTCCAAAAAAAAAATCAGAGTAGCGAAGGTGCGTTTAAACACCCTCGCTCCCTGAGTAGTCCTATGTGTTATGCAGACTTAGCTACATAAGCTAGTTCCGGTCGAAGAATACCATGCCCACAAAGCATTTTCGTGACCATAAAATCTTCCAACCTACGCACGTCCCGTTCTGTTTCCAGCGAGATGTCCATAAGTTTTACAGTCGCAATTGCTTGCGGACACCACATAACCATTGCGGTGTTGGTGTAATTCGCGCGGTACTTTGAATACACGGCAGTGTTAGACGTGTCGTTCGCAGTCGGAATGTTCCGGCTCTTAACAACAGTCACACCATCGATATTCATCGTCTCGGCACGATTATCGATACCTCCAGCACCGGGGTGCGAGAAGTCGCGATTAAGGACGAGGTAGTTATTCGTCGCATCCTTTGCATATTTGATTGCGTCGAACACTTCCACGGACACAGCGCAATAACGCGGCATGTCTTCGGGAACGTCCTTGTTGAACAGCGCAATGTTGGCCTTGCGAATACGATCAATGTACGCAATGCCGCTAAAGACGCCGCTTGATGCCGCAAGAGCGGTATCAGTTACGACCGTTCCACCGGGGAAGGGCGCAGCCGCCGCTTGGTTTGCCGCAAGGATCAGTTGACGGAACACGTTCTGGTCAAAGACCTTCGCCAGTGCGCGTCCCATTTCCTTGCTGATGATTGACCGCATGTCGAAGTGCGACAGGATTCGATCCAGATCAGCGATACCATAGTGCGACACTAGGATATCATCGACTGTCACGACCTGTTCACTCGTCGAGAGGTCAGTGCCGAGCAATTCGGTCCCGGGGGTGTGGTACTCACTTCCTGCAAGCCACGTTTTGGGGAAACGAAACGACTTGGCTCCACCGGAGAGGTTTTTGACAAAGTGCTTGTCGAGGGTCACGGTCGCAGAATCAAACGCCGTCAGAACCTCACCACCGAAGACACTGAGATACAGCTCACGATTGTCTACGGGGGAACTTGCACCTTTACCAAACCTGACCGGACTTGATGCGTCACCTAAAGCCATAGGTGTACTCCTTGGTTAGTCAGTTGATAGGGGGGTTTGTGCCACTTGACGCCTGCAAATTGTCGGCCTTAACCGGGTTTGAAGAACTCCTTCGGGCAGAAGAACGTTGAAAAAAAAGAGGTCGTAAGCATCTCTCGACACCTACGACCTCTCAGGTCACGCTGGGGAGGGGCAGCGTTTAAACGTCATCCAGATCCCAAGTAGCAGATTGGATCTTTTGAGCCACTTGCTGTCGGAAAGCAGGACTACTCGTGTACTCAGGAGATGCCATGTCACTCTTCATCTCCGATTTCGAACGGTATCCAAATTGAGTACCTGTGGTCGTTTCACCACGCAGGAACTGAGGTTCCGCTGGTCGTTGTGTTGTCGTCTGACCCATCCGTTGACGGAGACCATCGACGGCTAGTTTCCAATTCGATGTCCGAAGGGTCTCGTTCAGACCGTTGATCTCAGCTTCGGGCATGTTCTGTTGAGCCCATTCGGTCATTTGAGCCCACGCCTCTTCACCACCAGCGTATTGAAAAGCCTCTCGCTCTTGAGCGGCTATTCGATACTGGATGTTCTCGACGTAGCTCTTCGTTAGCTCTTCGGGTATCCCAACTTTTTTAAGCGCCGAATAATCTTCTTCCGACAGATCACCGTTTTCCATAAGCCGTGCTTCAAGGGTCTCCATGTCGAGACCGGCTTCGGCAACGATGTTTTTAACATCTGCCTCTTCGGACGGTGTTTCGATTTCGAGTTTTGGTTTCTCCGCTGACGCTTCGGGCTTCTGGCGTCCGTCCAAATTGAATTGTAGTTCCTTGGCGTGGGATTCCCAATCGTATGCCCCTGTCTCTGCGTTGTAGAATTTATCGTGACCACCTTCTGGTTTTGGCGGTGCACCTACGGGTAACTCTTCGTCTGATCCTTCGTTTGACCCTTCGGTAAACTTGTTGACCATCGCCTGATTGTACTCGTCAGACCCCGGTACTGGTTCGACTGTTTCAGCATCACTCATTGGACTTGCTCTCCTTCACTCATCATTTGTCCAGCCGCTTGTTGAGCTACGGCTTGTGCGCCAGCTTGACCACCGGCTTGCATGGCGGAACCCGCCGCTTGTTGCATCATTTGTTGTTGCTGCATCTCTTGCATCTCAGCTTCCGAACGCACGGCGTCTGGCAGATTGAGACCATAAAATGCTTTGCCGAGAAGCTCGTCGAACTTGATGTACCCAAGGACTTCTGGTGGCATACCTTGGATGAATTGGAGTGCCATCTGCACGCGGTTAACGTCAGCTTCACGACCTAAAGCTTCGAGACCCGTTAAGATCGTTGGTTCAATCAGTCCGTCAGGCCAATTCGGTAGCTGACCATTCGCTTTCATTTGCGTGACCAATCGTTCCAAACGTTTCCTTTGCATGGTCTGGTTAAGTTGCGAGTACACGCCGCCAAGGGTGGCCTCAAGCTCCTCTTGCTGCTTACGTATCTCGTAAGCTGTGGTGCGTTCCGAGTCACGGACGCCAGCGGCACCTAGAAGGAACGCTTGGCCTATGTCCCTGTTTAAACGTTCCATCTGATTTACGACAAGTTGAAGACCAGCTTGGTTTTGGAACTGGAGCATCGCAACATCTTCTGGATTGCCAACGATGATATCTCCGTTGTCTGCCCGCGCTAATCGTCGTCGAAGGTTCAAACCACCGGCAGCATTCGGTCGAATCATGGTGACATTTCGAGATGCCATGACGGACCCATCGATCATGGACTTAGACAGGCTATCGATAGATCGGAAGTCTGGCAGATGTTCCTCGATTTTTCCTCGTCCGTAGGACTCACCTATTACGCTTGTCCAGACGAGAGGGTTGTACGGAAGGACATCAAAGTAACCATCCGTTCCCGGCACTTTCTGTCGGTTGACCTCTTGGTACGAATAGTAGGTACCATCGTCTTGCAGCTTAGTGTGCGTAAGGACTTGCACACGATCACCGGAGTAGTCCTCAGAGGTCACCATGCCTTTGATCTTCTCAGGCAGACTTTCCGGCGCTATGAACTCCTCGGTGATCAGTTCAAGAACGTTGCCTTGCATATCGCGATTGACGCAATACTGATCGATGCGGAACACGCGGATCGTGTTGTCCGGTAGCATCATCTCAAGACAGTTGCCGGTAACAATTAGATACTGGAGAGCTAAATTAGTGAGCGGTCGCCATTCCTTACGTTCGATCTCCGACTGCACCAGAGCTTCCGACAACACAAGTCCTTGCTCTATATCCTTGTCTAAGGACAGTTCTCCGCTTTCAATTCGCGCTTCGGCTGGAACATCAAGACGGAAGCTTGGTTTGCCCGGTGGGTACATAGCTACCATCAGTCGAGCGGCTAGTGACACAACGCAACGAGCGCCTAGACCTTGGTAAGGCTCAGGAAGCAGCGTGAACTCTGAGTGTCCTTCGGGCGGCATCAGTGCGGGGATGGTCAATTCCGCACAGTCACGCGCCCGTCGAACAAAAGGATCACGTTTTCGCTTCAGCGCCTCGTACCGAGCAAAACAACTTCCGTATTTGTCGTCCATCAGGTCAGGAACCTGTGTTCACGCCGGAACCAGACGAAGAAGACGTAAGAGGTATCTGCAAAGACTTCCGGATGCTCCGCGCTCTACGACTTTTTCTTTTCGCATCGATGTAGGCTTCGGCCTTTGGCAGATTAGCGGTAGAGCCAGACGGAGGAGTCGGCTCCGGTGGCGGCGGGGGAGGAGGAGGTGGTGGCGGCGGTGGTGGTGGAGGTTTAGGAAAACACATCTGGATGACCATCCTTTCTAAAACTTATGGCTTCACGCTGATACCCAAGTCTTTCATAAATACTTGAAGTTTCAGCTACATTTATCCCCGTCGAGATACCCAGTGTTATCTCGACAACGTTTAAACTTGTTGCCCACTTTTCGTATGCCTTCAGAAGACGAAAGGCGGCTGAAGATCCACGATGCTCTGGTTTGACGTAAAGCATGAAATCGCTAGCCACTAGATCGTTTCCAAAAAAGTGAGGCGTCACGAGAAACCCGCCGAAGCCAGCAAGCTCTTCATCTTTCAACGCGACGAAGCAGATGATATTGCCGTTAACAAACTGCTGTTCGAACAGTTGACGACACTTATCAAAGTCCAAGTCGTACCGTCGATATCGACTTTCTTGATGAGCGTTTGCAAGCAACACACTCAGTCTGTCGAATTCGTCGGGAAAACTAGGTCTGATCTTCATTATTCTGCTCTGCTAACATCGCTACAAGCTCATCAAGTAGATCGCGGACACCCGCGTATCGTTGATGTTGCTCCTCGGTCTCCGTAAGTGTCTTGCACCTCGGAGGATAAGACTCGTTTAAACGGTCTATTAAATCCGAAGAAAGATGAGGAATATCTGGATCTTCAATCGGGGCAGAAGCCTGACGTAAATTTCGATCAGACACCACAAGACCCACCGTGACCTGTGAGGTCGCAGATATCATGGCTTTGGATGTTGTCTTCGAACTCCTCACCTAGCTTATCGACAGCTTCACGATAATCGACAATTGTCAGTGGTTGACCGCCACGGGAACCGTCCGGGTAACAAGTGAAACCCCGAAGCTGATGTGCGTATTTAGCTAACGTCTCTGCAAAGGGCTTTACGGTATCTTCGTTGTTTTCTTTCGATCCCCACGGTGGCAGATTGATCGTCGAACTGATTGACATATCCACGTAACGCTGGATGTCGGCTTGGAACTTGATGCGTCTTT
>MDSZ01003854.1_pt1 | contig 27568 bp, 21 predicted proteins | sample 811201 | NCBI WGS metagenome assembly MDSZ01 (sample SAMN05326647, study PRJNA326480) | marine metagenome | isolation source: seawater | place: Indian Ocean: North | collected 2010 | reverse complement strand
CTTTTTAAAATTAAATACAACCTGTAACATAAAATCTATATTAAAATGGTTCTTATTAACAAATCATAATGGGTCAAAAATTTAATCAAATTTATGAAAATTCAATCAAAAATCCTGAAGATTTTTGGAAAAATATTTCTGAAGATATCTTCTGGTTTAAAAAACCTACTAAAATTTTAAATAAATCAAATCCTCCATTTTATAGATGGTACGAGGATGGGATAACAAATACTTGTTACAATGCATTAGATCATCATATCGAACAAGGAAAGGGAGAAAAAATTGCATTAATTTATGATAGTCCAATAACTAATAGTAAAGCTAAATTCACATTTAACCAACTGAAAGAAAAAGTTTCAAAATTTGCAGGAGCTTTAGATAATCTTGGTATTAAAAAAGGCGACAGAGTTATTATTTATATGCCAATGATACCTGAGGCAGTTGTTGCAATGCTAGCTTGTGGTCGAGTTGGGGCCATACACTCAGTGGTCTTTGGTGGTTTTGCATCTAATGAACTTGCAAGCAGAATTGATGACAGTAAAGCGAAACTTTTAGTTACTGCGTCTTGTGGTTTTGAACCTGGAAGAACTGTTGAATATCGACCTCTAGTTGATGAAGCTATAAAAATTGCAAAGCATAAATTAGAAAAAGTTGTTTTTTTTCAAAGAAAGGGTCATGAAATTAATTTGACTGCACCATTAGAGATATCTTGGGATGAGGCACTTTCAAATGCAAAAGATAAAGATTGTGTTGAAATGAAATCAAACGAATTTTCATACATATTGTATACATCAGGAACAACCGGAGTTCCAAAAGGAATTGTAAGAGATATTGGCGGGCATATCGTTGCCCTTAAATGGACTATGAAGAATATTTACAATATTGATGAAAATGATGTTTGGTGGTCAGCAAGTGACATTGGATGGATTGTTGGTCACTCTTATATAGTTTATGCACCCTTATTTAAAGGATGTACTACACTTTTATTTGAGGGAAAACCAGTAGGTACTCCCGATGCTGGTGTTTTTTGGAGAATTATATCTGATTATAAAATAAAATCTCTGTTTACAGCTCCAACAGCATTTAGAGCAATCAAAAAGGAGGATCCTGATGGAAAATTTTTTTCAAAATATGATCTAAGTTCATTTGAGTCTTTATTTTTAGCTGGAGAAAGAGCCGACCCAGATACGATTAAGTGGGCTGAAAATTTATTAAATGTCCCTGTTATTGATCATTGGTGGCAAACAGAAACAAGTTGGTCAATTAGTGGAAATTGTACAGGTATAGAAATGCAAAAAACGAAATATGGTTCTGCATGTAAACCAGTACCAGGTTATGACGTAAAAATAATTAAACCTGACAATAATTTAGCAAAACCAAATGAGATGGGCGATATAGTTGTAAAACTTCCTTTGCCTCCAGGAACTTTTCCTACATTATGGAATGCTGATCAAAGATATAAAGAAAACTATATGACAAATTATGAAGGTTATTATCAAACCTATGATGCAGGACATATTGATGAAGATGGTTATGTTTGGATCATGTCTAGAACAGATGACATCATTAATGTTGCGGGTCATAGATTGTCTACTGGTGCAATAGAGGAAGTTTTATCAGAACATCAGTCAGTAGCTGAATGTGCAGTTGTTGGAATTAAAGACCAATTGAAAGGCCAGCTTCCAATTGGTCTTATTGCACTAAAAGCTGGTGTTACAAAAGAAAATGAAACTATATCTAAAGAATGTATTCAGATGGTTAGGGATAAAGTTGGACCTGTTGCGGCATTCAAAACTGCAATAGTTGTTAAAAGATTGCCTAAAACAAGATCAGGTAAAATATTAAGAGGTACAGTAAGAAAGATAGCTGATAAAGAAGAATATAAAATGCCAGCAACAATTGATGACCCAGCAATTTTAGATGAAATTAAAGAAAATTTAATGCAAAATGGTATTATAAAGTAATGCTTAAAACATATTTAATTTTAATTGCCGCTACTTTTTTTGAAGTTGCAGGTACAATGTTACTGCCAATAACAAAAGGATTTAGTAAGCCAATACCCACGGGTTTTCTGATTATATTTTATATTTGTGCATTTTTTTGCTTATCGATTGTTGTAACAAAGCTACCTTTAGCTGTAGTTTATGCAACATGGTGCGGGCTGGGTATTTTCACAGTTGCAATACTTGGTTACCTTATTTACGGTCAAACATTAAGCTGGCAAGTTATCTTGGGATTATTTCTAATTGTTATGGGTCTAACTTTAGTTAATATGTATTCATCTAAAGTAATTAATTAAATATTAATGGTTTTCCACATGGATCTCCAATAATATTTCCATCTTTCATTTTTATTTCTCCATTTATTACTGTTGCTACAGGAGTACCTTTAAACTTTTCTCCGTTAAACGGTGACCATTTACATTTACTTTCGATATTTTTATTTTTAATTTCTATTATCTTATTCATATCAACAATTGTAAAATCGGCGTCATAACCTTCTTTGATGAAACCTTTATTTTTAATTCCGAAAATTTTAATAGGGTTTTCACAAACAAAATTAATTAACTGATTTAGGGTTAGCTTTCCATTATTAACATGGTTTAACATTACTGGCATTAAAGTTTGTACTCCTGGCATTCCTGATGGTGAATTAGGATATTCTTTATCTTTGTTTACTTTTAAATGTGGGGCGTGATCAGAACCAATAGTATCATTATAATTATTTCTTACTGCATACCATAACCTATCGTAGTGAGATTTATCTCTTAAAGGGGGATTCATTTGAGCATAAGTTCCAAGTTTATTATAACAATCTGGGGCATACAAAGTTAAATGCTGAGGTGTAATTTCAAATGTTATATTCCCTTTATGCTGTGATAGGAAATCGATCTCCTCTTTTGTTGTAATATGAAGAATATGAGCTTTTTTATTGTAACGTTCAGCAATTTTTACAATTCTTCTTGTAGATGATATTGCGCATTCTACACTTCTCCATACCGGATGGGTATGAACATTTCCTTTTTTTATTAATTTTTTGTTTATATTTAAAATTGCCTCATCTTCTGAATGCACGGCAACAACTTTTGAACTATTTTGAAAAACTTTATTAATATCTTCTTCATCTGCAACTAATAAATTACCGGTTGATGATCCTGCGAAAAGTTTAATTCCACAACAACCTTCTAGATTTTTCAGGCTTGCTAAATCTTCAGAATTATCAGCTGTTGCACCAAAATAAAAAGCATAATTACAATACATTCTATTTTTAGCGAGATCTAATTTTTTTTGAAATTCCTTCATATTAGAAGTTGGAGGATTTGTATTTGGCATTTCAAATACACTTGTTATACCACCTGAAATTGCAGCTCTACTACCTGAATGAAGATCTTCAGTATCAGTTGATCCAGGTTCTCTAAAGTGTGTTTGTGTATCTATACATCCTGGTAAAACGGTTAGACCTTTAGCGTTGATTTCTTCTTTAGCTTTTTCTAAAATTTTACCAATCTGCTGAATTTTTTTATCTTTTATACCAACATCAACGTTTTTCAATTCACCATCGATGTAACATTGTCCATATTTTATTATTAGATCTAACATTTAGTAAAAAAATTACTATATTATATTCTATTGATAATCAATTATGAAAAAAGAAAGTATTTATATATTAGAGGATAGGGGAATTATTTATATTAATGGAGAAGATGCTTTTAATTATTTACAAAATATAATTAGTAATGATTTAAATAAAGTCTCAGATACTCAAAGTTGTTTTTCATATTTGTTAACTCCTCAAGGAAAATATTTGTTCGAATTTATTATTATTAAACACAAAAGTGGTTATTTTTTAGATTTTCCAAAATATCAAATGGACAACCTCTATAAACAGCTCAACTTATATAAATTACGTTCAAAAATAGAAATTATAAATCTATCAAATGAATTTGTAGTTGCTGCACTTTTAAAAGAGAATTTTACTGAATTTGAGAAAAATAATACACTAGGAATAACTATTAAATTTAGAGAAGATGCAGTAATTTTAGATCCAAGATGTATAAAATTGGGTGCAAGAATAGTTATTAATTTAGAAAAACTGTATTTATCTGCAAAAAAATTAAATTTAAAAATTGCTAATATTGATGAGTATTATCAATTAAGTCATTCTCTTGGTATTCCAGGCTCAGATACAAAAAATTTTCAAAACAAAATATTTGGTTTAGAAACTAATTCAGAAGAATTAAATGCAATTGATTTTAAAAAAGGCTGTTATGTTGGTCAAGAAAATACAGCTAGAATGAAATTAAAAGAAAAAATTAGTAGAAAAATTTATTCTATACAAATTATTGAGGGAAATATTAATAATGATGATATAATTAAAATAAATAATACTGAGATAGGAAAGATTATTAACAACTCTAAATTTCCTTATGGACTTTTTAAATTTAAGGATCCTAATTTTAAAGTAGATAAAATTTTAATTACAGATAAAGCAAAAATAAAAGTTATCAAGCCATTTTGGTCTTAATCTTTAACAAGGAATTTTGACAGATCAGGCTTAAAATAATCTGGACCCTTCATTACTTTACCATGTTCATTATAAATCGGTTTACCATCTTTATCCAATTTGCTCATATTTGATTTTTGCACCTCATCAAAACATTTATCTAAATTAATTCCAAATGCATGGCCTGCTCCATACGTAACATATAAAATATCTGTAAGAGCATCGGCAACTTCGAGGATATCTTTTTCTTTTATTGCTTTAGTTAACTCATCTAATTCTTCTTGAATTAAACTCAGTCTTAGTGAATTAACTTTATCGCTTGAGAGTTCAGAGTTTTTTTTTAGTTCTTGCCCAAAGGTGCTCATAAATAAACCTACTTTTTCAAAATTAGTCATTTTTTTCTCCTTATTTTTTTCATCTGCTAGGATTTTTAAAATTTTTAATGTATAACATTTAAATACCTTTAATTATATTATGAAAATTAGAAAAGAATACGACAGCATAGGTAAAATTAATGTTCCTGTGGATAAGTATTGGGGTGCCTCTACACAAAGATCAAAAAAGTATTTTGATATTGGGGAATTTAAAGTTAGGCCAATACTTATAAAATCAATAGCTATAATAAAAAAATCTGCAGCAATAGTTCATAAAAAGGAAAGACAAATTAATTCAAAAATTGCAAATGCAATCATAAGTGCATCGAATGATGTTATTAATGGAAAACTTGATGATCATTTTCCATTGAAAGTTTGGCAAACAGGCTCTGGAACTCAAACAAATATGAATGTCAATGAGGTAATTGCAAATAGAGCTATTAAAATTTTAGGTGGAAAACTAGGATCAAAAAAACCAGTGCATCCAAACGATCATGTAAATAAATCTCAATCAACTAATGATGTGTTTCCGAGTGCGATGCATATTGCTATAGCCCTGGATACAAGGGATAAATTGATACCTTCTTTAAAATTATTAAATAATGAATTGAAAAAAAAAGTAAGACAATTTAAAAATGTAATTAAAGTAGGAAGAACACATCTTCAAGATGCTACTCCTTTAACGCTAGGACAAGAATTTTCTGGTTATCAATCTCAATTAGAAGATACAATATTAAGAATAAGCAAAGCACTTAAAGAGATTTTGTTTTTAGCTCAAGGAGGAACTGCTGTTGGAACAGGTATTAACTCTAAAAAAAACTTTGATAAAAAAATATGTAAAGAAATAAGTAAGATTACAAAAATTAAATTTAGTCCTGCCAAGAATAAATTTGCAGCATTAGCTGCTCATGATGCAATTGTAAATTTCTCTGGTACTTTAAATACAGCTGCAGTTTGTCTGATGAAAATTGCAAATGATATTAGATATCTTGGATCTGGTCCAAGAGCAGGATATGGGGAGTTAATTTTACCTGCTAATGAACCAGGCTCATCAATTATGCCTGGAAAAATTAATCCAACCCAATCTGAGGCGGTAACAATGGTATGTGTTAAAGTAATTGGAAATCATACTGGAATTACAATTGCAGGTTCTCAAGGTCAATTTGAATTGAATGTTTTTAAACCGTTAATTGCTCATAACATTCTTCAATCAATTGATTTGCTGTCAGATAGTTCAAATAACTTTGCAAAATTTTGTATTAAAGGAATTAAAGCAAATTTAAAAAAAATTAGAAAAGATTTGGATAACTCATTAATGCTTGTTACAGCCCTTGCTCCAATAATTGGGTATGACAACGCAGCAAAGATTGCAAAGAGAGCCCTCAAGAATGAAACTACTTTGAAATTTGAAGCAATAAAAAGTGGATTGATTAGTGAGAAAGATTATTTAAAAATTGTTGATCCAAAAAAAATGATCACTCCAAATTAAAAATTTTCTCATTTCTTAAAATATTTTTTAGTTGTTGAAAATTGTTAAATTTAAATAATTGATTATAATTTTTAAATCCCTTATCTGAAATTTGAGATATAAAACTTGATTTTGTATTATTATTATATTGGTATGTAAAATAAATATTTTCTGATAGAATTTTATCTTTTTTAAAGTTGAATAAGAATCTATTAAATTTATCTTGATCCAAAATATTTATTTTAATTTTCATTTGTAATATTTGATCAATATCCTCGAGATACTCATAATCGCTTATTTCTAATACAGCAAAGTCATTTAAATAAAATTTTTTTTTGATTAGAGTATAAATAAACGTCCTCAAAAATTAATTCTATAATTCCCTTATTTAAAGCTTTATAATCAATATTTATTAAATTTAGTTTTAAATTGCCTGATAAATTTTCATATTTTAATTTTTGATTTAGATAAATAAAATAAAAAATATTTTCAATTTCATCTAATTTTATTTTTTCAATATCCACATTTAAATCGAAATGAAATGGTTTAATATTAAGTGTACCTTCAATATTAAGATTAAAATTGTTGTTATTATTTTGATAAAAGCTAATTGTATTATCTTCAATATTATAATTAATTATATTCTTACGATTTATAAAACTAAATGTTAATTTTCCACTTTTATTAATTTTACTTGAATTAAAGTCTTCAACTAATCTGTTTTGTATCTGAACATTGGGGTTCTTGAATTCTAAGTTAACATCTTGAATATTAGGATTATTATAGTCAATTAAATATTTATAATCATAATTTGTATCAAATATATTACCTTGTATTTTTAAAGTTTTTTTGTTGTTTACAAAATCAATTTTATAATCAAGATCTTTAATCGTTGAAATTAGAATTATTTCATCGTTTTTATCCTTAAAAAATAATTTACTCTTTTTTATTATAAGATGATTAATAATATTTTTTTTCATATTATTAATAAAATTTTTCAGGGATAAAGAATTTAAATAAAAATTTGCATTATTAATTTCTATTTTTTTTATTTTAAATTCATCATTTTTATATAAATCTGTTAATGAAATAAAAACTTTAACTTTTTTTAACTTAGAAATTAAATTTTTTTCATTGTCTTTGATTTTTAAATTGGCTTCTTTAATTAATAAATGAGGCGATGGAATAAATCTAAATGAAATATCCTCTAAATTTTGCATTTTAATTTTAAATTGGCTATTTATTGTATTTTCAATTTGCTGGTTGTATTTTGTATAGTTATAAAATGTAGGAATTGAAAAAAATATAGCTGTTCCAAAAAATATTATAAAAAAGATTACTACTAGATGAAAAGGATCTTGTTCTTTAAAAAAATTGCTTTTAAAAGGAAATATAAATGAATCTTTTTTCATGATTTTAAAAAGTATTTATACAACTTAAATTTGAAATGTTAAATTTTGATTATTTGCAAGTTTTGAACGATAAACAGAGGGAAGCTGTTACATATTTAAATGGTCCTCTTTTAATCGTAGCTGGCGCTGGATCAGGAAAAACAAAAGTATTAACTTCAAGGATTTGCCATATAATTTTATCTGGTAAAGCCTCACCAAATGAAATTTTGGCCGTAACCTTCACAAATAAAGCGGCAAATGAAATGTTAAGTAGAATTCTCATCAATTTAAAAAAGAAAAAGTTTGGCATGCCTTGGGTTGGTACGTTCCATTCTATATGTGTAAAAATTTTAAGGAAACATGCAAGAGCTGCAAATTTAAATTATAATTTTACCATACTAGATCAGGATGATCAAAAAAAATTAATTAAGAATATTTGTAAATCAGAAAATATTGATACAAAAAAAATATCACCCAACTATATACTTAATATAATTGAGAAATGGAAAAATAAAGGTTGGTATCCAGATGATGTAATTTTAAAAAAAAGCGAAACATTGGAAGTATCTTTTTTAAAGATTTACAAAATATACCAATCCAAACTTCTTGATTTAAATGCTTGCGACTTTAATGACTTAATTCTTCATTGTATTAAAATTTTTGAAAAAAACCCTGATATTACTAAAATGTATTCAAAAAATTTTAGGTATATATTAGTTGATGAATATCAAGATACAAACTTCATTCAAAGTAAATGGCTTAAACTATTATCTAATGAGAATAAAAATATTTGTTGCGTTGGAGATGATGATCAGTCTATTTATAGTTGGAGAGGTGCAGAAATCAAGAATTTTTTAGAGTTTGATAAAAATTATGAGAATACTAAAATAATTAGATTAGAAAAAAATTATAGGTCTACTCAAAATATTTTATCTACTGCCTCAAGTCTGATTTCTAATAACGAAAACCGTGTAGGTAAAAATCTTTTTACTGATGGAGAGGAAGGTGAAAATGTATATTTAAATGGTTATAGAAGTGGAAAAGATGAGGCTATAGGTATAGGAGAAAAAATTGAGAAGTTAAAATCTAAATTTAAACTAAACAATATTTCAATTTTAGTAAGAGCAATTTTTCAGACTAGAGAATTTGAGGAACGATTTTTAAAAATTGGAATACCTTATAGAATTATTGGAGGAACAAAATTTTATGAGAGGGCAGAAATTAAAGATTGTATAGCCTATTTAAGGATTGTTAATCAACCAAGAGATGATTTATCTTTAGAGAGAATTATAAATGTACCTAAGAGATCAATTGGCGATACTACAATAAAAACTATATATGATTATTCAAAAAAAAATGCACTATCTCTTGAAGATGGAGCAAAAAAAATGATTGAAATAAATTTAATTAAACCAAAACCTAAAGTAGGATTAAACTCAATTTTAAATCTATTGAGCAAGTGGAGATTTGATTTAAGAAACAAAATTAACCATGTTAAACTATTACAAACTATTTTGGACGAGTCTGGTTATAGCCAAATGCTTAAAGATAAAAAAGATTTAGAAAATGAAAATAGACTTGAAAACATTAAAGAATTATTAAATGCAATGAAAGAATTTGACAATCTTGAAAGTTTTTTAGAGCACGTAGCATTAGCGACATCAATTGATCAGGATTGGGAAGGTCAGAAAGTCAATTTAATGACCATGCATTCGTCGAAAGGATTAGAATTTGATGTAGTTTTTTTACCTGGATGGGAAGAAGGATTATTTCCTCACCAGAAATCAATGGAAGAAAAAGGACAAAATGGATTAGAAGAGGAAAGAAGGTTGGCATATGTAGGAATTACAAGAGCAAAAAAAATTGCTCATATTTCATTTTCAATGAATAGATTTTACCAGGGTGATTGGATAGATAGTATTTCCTCAAGATTTATCGACGAATTGCCAGAAAAAAATGTAAAAAAAAATAATCCATTTTTACAGGATGAAAATGATGATTTTGAATTCAATCAAGATTTAGATTATGAAAATGAAGTCAAAAGTCCTGGTTGGCTTAGATATCAAAAAAGGATTAAATCATGAAAATACTGCATGAAATTAAAAAACTTATAAAAAGACATGATTTAGATGCATATATAGTACCAAAAAACGATGAATTTTTTGGAGAGTATGCTTTTCCAGATAGACTAAAAACTATTTCAAACTTCTCAGGTTCAGCAGGTTTTTCGATAGTTACAAAAGATAAGAACTATTTATTTGTTGATGGCAGATATTTAATACAAAGTAATTTAGAAAGTGGAAAAAAATTTCAAATAGTTGAAATCCCATATACATATCCAAAAGAAGTTTTAAATGAAAAAAAAATACAAAAAATTGGATACGATCCAAAATTATTTACATCATTAACTTTGGTAAGATATTTTGAAAAAAAATATAAGTTGGTCCCAGTTAAAATAAATTTTGTTGATTTAATTTACTCAAATTATAAAAAAAAAGAAAATTTTTTCTTTAAGTTAGATGATAAAGTTACGGGTGAAAAAACAACGTTGAAAATTAACAGACTTAGTAAAATTTTAAAAAAATATAGAACTGATAGTATTTTTATTTCAGCACCAGAAAATGTTGCATGGTTACTAAATATAAGAGGCAAAGATAATCCAAACAGCCCGATTCCTAACTGTAGAATATTAATAGATAAAAATAAAAAAATATATTTTTTTAGTGATTTAAAGAAAATTAAAAATATTAAAAAAAAAATTAATTATCCAAAAATTGAATTTTATAGCTTCGAAGTATTTTATGATGTCTTGTCTAAATTAAAATCCTATTTTTTCACTATAGATAAACTAACATGTTCAGTATTTTATCAGGGCCTAATAAAATCTAAGTTTAAAATTAGAAATTTTGAAGATCCAATTTATAATTTAAAGTCTATAAAAAACAAAGTTGAAATAGACAATATGAAATCTACACATATTAAAGATGGGGCCGCTCTTACAAAATTTTTATACTGGATTAAGCAAGAAAAAAATTTTGGTTTTGATGAATTATACTTAGAAAAAAAACTTGAGAGTTTTAGAAAAAAAAAATAAAGATTATATTTATCCAAGTTTTAATACAATAGCTGGATCAGGACCAAATAGTGCAATAATACATTATAGATCGTCAAAAAAAACGAATAGGAAAATTAAAAAAAATGATATTTTTCTGTGTGATTCTGGTGGTCAATATAAATTTGGAACAACTGATGTAACTAGAACTGTTTGTTTTAATAAACCATCCAGAAGAATTAAAAATATTTTCACAAGAGTTCTTAAAGGACACATAGCTGTAGCCATAAATAATTTAAACATTACAAATAAAGGATATTTAATTGATAAAAAGGCAAGAGCGCCTCTAAATAAAATTAATCTAGATTACGGTCATGGGACTGGCCATGGTGTAGGATTTTTTTCAAATGTGCACGAAGGACCCCAAGCAATATCAAAATTTAATTCTATAAAATTAAAAGAGGGAATGATTGTTAGTAATGAGCCAGGCTATTATGAAGAGGGAAAATTTGGAATTAGAATAGAAAATCTTATTTATATTCATAAAAATAAAAATAAATTGGAATTTAAAAATTTAACAATGGCTCCAATAGATAAAGATTTAATTAATTATAAGCTTTTGAATTCACGAGAAAAGAACTATCTTTTCAAATATAATTTAGAAGTTTACAATAATATTTCAAAATTTCTAAATAAGAATGAAAAAAATTGGTTACTTAAGTCAATTCAATAGTTTATTTAATTGATCCTGATTTAATATTTTTATTCCAAGATCTTTTGCTTGATTTAATTTTTTTGTAGTTGGTTTTTCACCTACAATTAAATAATCTAACTTTTTGCTCACAGAACTGAGTATTTTGCCTGAGTTAATTTCTATAATCGATTTAACTTCTGCCCTACTCATATTTTCTAATTTACCTGTAATCATGAAGCTTAAATTATTTAATTTGCCTTTATTAATTACTGTTTCGTTTTCAATATTAAGATAGCTTGAAAGCTCTTTAACTACTCTTAAATTTTCCTTTATTGAAAAAAATTTTTTTATTGATGAAATTTGAATATCTCCAATACCATCAATGTTTGAAAATTGAATAAAATTAAAGTTTTTATCAATATTTAAAAATTTTTCTTTTTTTTGTAAATGTTTAGCAATCAATTTAGCATTTTCTTGTCCTATGTGTCTTATCCCTAATGCAAATATAAATTTGTTAAAAGAAACTTTTTTTGATTTATCTATAGAATATTTTAAATTTAAAACTGATTGTGTACCCCAACCCTCTAATGATTCAATTTTTTTATAATCTAATTTATAAATATCTTGAGGAAATTTTATTAATTTTTTTTCCCAAAACTTTTCTACAACTTTTTTTCCTAATCCATCAATATTTAATGCATCTTTTGATACAAAATGTTTAATTTTTTCAATTACTATTTTTTCACAAGTATAGCCTTCGGAAGAGCACCTTTTTACCGCATCATATTTTTTTGTTTGTTTGTTAAACTCTTTTTCGACTGTCGAACCACATGATGGACATTTATTAGGGAATTTGTATTTAACCAATTTTGGGTGTCTTTTTTTTATATCTACAGAAACAACGTGAGGAATCACATCTCCAGCTCTTTCAACCTTTACAATATCGCCAATTCTAATATCTTTTTTATTAATCTCATCTTCATTATGTAATGTCGCATTAGATACAACAACACCTCCAATATTGACTGGTTCTATTTTTGCTACTGGCGTTAAAGCCCCAGTTCTTCCTACTTGTATTTCAATATTCAAAATCTTTGAGAAAGATGCGGCTGCTGAAAATTTATGAGCCGCGGCCCATCGAGGGGCATTTCCAACAAAACCCAATCTGTTTTGTAAATTTAGATTATTTATTTTATATACTAATCCATCTACATCATATTTTAGTTCATATCTTTTTTTTTCAAAACTTTCATGATTTTTCACTAGTTCGTTTATATTTGAGATTACTTTATTATGTTCACTTATTTTAAAACCCCATTTTACTAATGAGTTTAAAAAATCTGATTGATTACTAAAGTTATTATTTTCGAATAAACCAAATGTATATGCAATAAATTTCAATGGAATTTTTTTTGTTTCTGAAGGCTCCTTTTGTCTTAAAGATCCCGAAGCAGCATTTCTTGGATTCGCAAATTTGTCTTTTAAATTTTCAAAATCAAGTTTATCTATATAAACTTCTCCTCTTATTTCTATATTTTTTGGGAAATTTCTAACTTTAATAATTTTTGGAATATCTTTAATTGTTTTGAGATTCTCTGTAATCAACTCACCCTCATACCCATCTCCCCTTGAGAGTCCAGATTCTAATTTTCCATCTATATATGTCAATGATGCTGAGATACCATCTATTTTGGGTTCTACACTATATTCAAAAGTTTGACTTTGATTTAAATCAAGATAATTTTTTATTTTTTTTTCAAAATTAATTAAATCATCTTTGTCAAAAACATTTGATAAAGAAAGCATTGGGACTTTGTGTTTTTGTTTTTTAAAGTTTTTTGAAGGTTCAAATCCTACTATTTTTGATGGTGATTCTTTGTGATTTAAATATTTATACTTATCTTCTAAATTAAGAATTGAACTTTTTAAATTATCAAATTCACTATCACTTATTTCTGGATTACTATTTGAATAATATAATTTGTTATGTTTCTTTAATTCTTTAATTAAATCGATATATTTTTTTTTAATCGACTCTCTATTTGACATTAAAATATTTTCTTTTTAATTTTATCAATTAATGATTTTTTATTTTTATTTTTTGGAAATTTTTTCTTCTTTGAAGAATAATTTTTATTAAAAACCTTATATGTATTTTCATACCATTGGCTAGATTGGTAATTATATCCAAGCAAATAAGCGTACTTTTTTGCTTCTTCCTCTAGTCCAATTTTATAATGAATTTCTACTAATCTATGGAGTGCTTCCTCTATAAAAACTGAGTCATTATATTTTTCAACAACTTCTTTAAATCGATTTATTGCTGGTATCCATTTTTCTTTATCAAGATAATATCTTGCAATATACATTTCTTTTGATGCTAAAATTTCGTTTATTAGTTCAAGCTTAAATTGAGAGTCTATTGCATAATCTGTATTGGGATAATTTGTAATTATAAATTCAAAAAATTGTTTAGATTTTAAAATTGATTCTAAATCTTTAGTCTCATCCACAATGGAGTCATAATAAGTTACAGCTAATAGATAGTATGCATATGCCTCATCTGGATGATTTGGATATGTAGATAAAAATCTTTCTATTTCATAAATAGTTTCAGAATAATACTCATTTGAATAATAAGAATATGCTGCCATCAAAGCAGATCTAGGTGCCCAAACAGATTGTGGATATAAGAGTTCAGCCTCACTAAATTTCTTTGCAGCATTTAAACCATCCTGTTTCTCTAAAGCTTTTAATCCTTCCTCATATGCGTCTATCATTTGTAAATCAATCTCTTTTTGCTGAATAACTTCTACAGAATTTTTCTCTTTAGCACAGGAAGTTATAAGTGTACTTATAATTATTAAAATAAATGTAATAGATCGCATGAACATTTATTATCAGAAATAAAAAAAAATTCTATTTTTATGCGATAGATTTTAGAGATGATCTATCTAATATTTGATAAGGTAAAGTTTTTTCTTTAATTTCTATTACTGTAAAGTTGGAATTATCTGAAAATAATTTTCTTAATATCTTATTTGTCAACCCATGACCTCCCTCGGAAGTTTTTAATGATCCAACAATTCTATATCCTGATAAGAACAAGTCTCCCATACAATCAAGTATTTTATGGTTAACAAATTCTTTGGAGTTCCTTAGTCCTTCAGTATTTAGGACTTTATCTTTATCAACAACTATTGCATTATCTAGGCTTCCACCTTTAGCGAAACCATTACGTTTAAGTTTTTCAACATCTTCATATAAACAAAACGTTCTTGACTCAAAAATGTTTTTTAAATCATCGTTGAAAATATTAATTTTGTTTTTTTGGGTATTTATAATTTTGTTATTATATTTGATTTCAAAATCAATCTCTGAGGCTACTTTTGATTTTTCAAGGGATATACTTTTGCTTCCTTCGGATAATGATACTTTTTTTTCTATTTTAATTAATTTAATCGGAGTTGAAGAATCTTTTATTCCCGTAGCTAAAATTTTTTCCACAAATATTTTTGCTGAACCGTCTAAAATTGGTAATTCTTGATTATTAACTTCTACAATTAAATTGTCGATACCTAATCCATATAAAGATCCCATTAAATGTTCGACTGTAGAAACTTTGACACCATTTTCATTGGCTAATGTCGTACATAGAGTTGTATCTATTACGTTATCATATGTTGGTATAACAATATTATTTTTACTTAAATCAACTCTTTTAAATAAAATTCCAGTGTTAGGAGCCGCAGGTAAGAGATTTAATTCAACAGAATTTCCTGTATGAAGTCCTATACCTTTAATCGATATTTTATTTTTAATTGTTTTCTGACTTAAAATTGACATTTGGATAATATATAAAAAAAAAAACTTTTACAAAAAACAACTATTGTTACAGAAAATTGCTATTTACTAGAAAAGTAATCAAAAAATTTTTCAAAAAAACCTTTATTTTCAAGAGTTAAGCTGGTTATTTGAGGTTGTATTTTTTCAATATCTTTTATGTGATTTGCGGCTCCATGACAACACTCGTTTCCCTTTTCATGAATTACGGTCATTTCTTGAATAAAATCAAATTCAGATCCAAATGTAAGAAGGTTTTGATTTAAAACCTTTGATCCGTTGCCAATAAAATAAACTTTTAAATCATTTTTAAAAATATTATTTTTTATTAAAGGACAATCTAAAAAAAGTAATTCAATTATTTCCTCTAAACGTGAATTAATTACATCTTTTATTAAAGTTTTATCTTTTAAATTATTTTTTATTTTGCTTATCTTTGAAAATTTAATTTTTTCTGCCTCTGCATTTCTTAAATCAATTTTGAGAACTTTTGATATATCTTTTGTTATATGTTCTCCACCTACATGAGTATTATTTAAATATAATAATTTATTATCTTTTAAAATTGATAAACTACTTTTTTTAAGTCCAATATCTATAAAAGCATTATAATTTGTACTATCAATATTTTTGGTTTTATCTAAAGATTTTATATAACTAGCACAAAATATATTACTTAAAGATATATGTTTCTTTAATAATAATTGTCTAATAAAATCTAAATCTTTATCTAAAATCAAAATAAATTTTAGTTCGAGTATGACGTTTTTAACTTCTTGTGAAATTTTGCTATAATCTTCTAAAACTTTTCCATCAAAATTTATATTTGATACAATAATATGTAAAATATTTTGATCTTTGTTTGATTTTTTAATAATTTGCTCACATTCATTTATTAAATAATTAATATCTTCATTAGTGACTTTTTTATTTTCAAAATTTTTCATAATAGAATAATCTAAAGAATAAATATTCGAAGAGTCTAAAACTAATAAAATTTCATTTAAATGTTGTCCTATAGATTTTTCTACTTTATCTATAAGGGAAAAAACTGGATGGCTTTCGTCTGAGTTTTTATTTTTTAGATAATTAATTTTAGACTCGAAAAAAAACTTTTCACTTAAATTAATTTTATCATAAACCGCCAATCTTAAATTGCTTGATCCAAATTCTAAAATTGACGTAATAGATGATGTTTCATTCATGATAGTATTATTTTTTTTTGTATTCTAAGGTCAATTACGTTTAAATTATCTAAGTTATTATTATTTATTATTTTTTTTAGTATTATTAATGAATTATCTAAATCATCTTTAGGGAGTTTTATTATTATTTTATTTTTATACATTAAATCCCATCTACCCGACTTATATGTATAAAATTTATTAAAATCATCTAAACTGAAACCATTTTTTTCCAATTTTATTTTAAAAGCTAAAAATTCTTGAATATTTACCCGACCAATAATTAATGGAATTTTATCCTTAATATTTTTTTTTATTATTTTTTTTCCATTATTACCTACGAAAGTTTTTTGATTATTATCTATAAAATAAGCTAAAATATCAGTTTCTTTAATTTTAATTCTTATAATTGACGGATAATTTTTTCTAATATTATATTTGCCAATAGTATTAAAATTATCCAATATACTTGAAATATCTTTTGAATTAATTAGGAATATATTCTTATTATAAAGATATTTCAAAGATTTGGAAATTTCTTTACTTAAATTTTCTTCAATTGTGCTTTCAATAATTACTTTTTTAATCTTAAAAAAATGATTCAAACTATTTGCATAATTTATATTATGAACACTTAACAATACAAAAAAAATCATTATGTAAAGATAAAATTTACCTTTATCTATAAATTGAAGCATCCTTGATAATCCATTTAACTAAATTAAAAAAACTTATTCCTTTATACTTTGCAATTTCTGGAACTAATGACAACTCTGTCATTCCTGGCTGTGTATTTACTTCTAATAAATAAAATTTATTTTTAAAATATCTGAAGTCACTACGGGTTATTCCTCTACATTTAGTTAATTTATGAGCTTTTAAAGCTATATTTTCAACTTCATTCATTTTTTTTCTAGGTAATGCCACTGGCAAAATATGTTTTGTTTTAGCATTTTTATCATATTTTGCTCTATAATCGTAAAATTTTCTTTTTGGAACTAATTCAATTGTACCCAATTTTTTTTTTCCCATAATTGCAACTTGTATTTCTCTGCCGGGGATATATTGCTCAATTAATATTTCACTCTCATTATTTAATTGTTTAAGATTTTTGTAAAAATTATTTTTATTACAAATATAAACTCCAACACTTGAACCTTCGTTAATAGGCTTAGCAACAATAGGAAATTTAAGTTTTTTTGTTATCTCTTTATATATCTGAAGATTTGTTTTTTTTTTAAAATTTTTTAAAATTATATATTTTGGTGTTTTTATCTTATTTTTTAAAAACAATTTTTTTGAAATTAATTTATTAATACATACCGAAGATGCGTAAATGCCTGAATGTGTATACTTTATCTTTTCATTTTCGAGAATTAATTGAATATAGCCATCTTCTCCATACCTGCCATGTAAAGCATTAAATATAACATTTGGTTTATATTTTCTTATTTCTTTTATAAAACCATTTTTTGGATCTAAAATTTTGCATTTATAATCATTTTTGATTTGGTTATAAACTGCCTTTGCAGTTTTAAAGCTAATTTCCCTCTCTTTTGAATAACCACCGGCTAGTATTAATAATTTTTTTTTCATTCATCAATAGTTTAAAACTATTTCTAATTCTAATTTTATACCTGTTTTTTTATATACATTTTCTTTTATAAAATAGATAAGATTTTTCATATCTTTTGATGTTGCTTTTTCTTTATTAATTAAAAAGTTGCAATGTTTTTCTGAGAGAATTGCGTCACCAAACATTTTATTTGTCTCTTTTATATCTATTGATTCTTTTATCAATTCCCATACTTTTTTTTTTGTTTGATCTAAAGGATTTTTAAATGTACTTCCGCTTGTTTTTACTCTAAATGGTTGTGAAAGTTGTTTTTTATTTTTTAATTTTTCAATTTTGTTTTTTATAATATTTTTTTTTGACAATTTGCCTTTGAAAGTTCCACTTAAGTATATTAAATGATTTGGTAGATTGGTTGACCTGTAATTAAAAATTATTCTTGAGGATGGTATTGTCTCGACTTTTCCATCAAAATCGATAGCCTGTACAGAAACTATAATATCTTTAAATTCTCTTTCATAACACCCAGCATTCATTTTAATTCCTCCACCAATTGATCCAGGTATACATGAAAGAAATTCAAAACCTTCAATATCGTTTTCCATCGCAAAATCAGATAATTTTTTATCCAAACAAGAACTACCTGATATAATTAAGTCATCATTTAATTTCGTTATATGGTTAAAATTTTTACCAAGTTTTATTACTACGCCCTGATAAATATCATCGGAAAATAAAGTATTAGACCCCGCGCCTAAAATAAAAATTTTTCCTCTACTTTGATATATTTTAAGAAAATGTGATAAGTCTCTTAGTGAATTAGCTAATAAATAAATTTTAGATTTTCCTCCAATATTAAACCAATTTAATTTTGATAAGTCATGATCAAAATTTATGCGCGAGTTATCTTCAAATTCAATCTTTTCAATATCATTTAATTTCATTTTAAAAAACTTGGTAAGTTTCTCATCCAATTAGTTATTGTGCCAGCTCCCATTCCAATTACAATTTTTTCACCAAAAATGTTGCTTTTAACAAATTTCCTTAGATTTAATTCATTTTGAATTATTACTAATTCAACTTTAGAATTTTTTATAATTTTTTTAGCAAAACTATAATATTTAAATTTTAATTTATAGTTTTCACCAGCTTTATATACGGGACATAAAAGTACTTGATCAGAGTATTTAAAACACTCGGTAAATCTTTTTTCTAAAGAATTTAGTCTAGAAATTCTATGTGGTTGAAATACAGATATTATTTTTTTTTTTGGATAGACAGATTTTGTTGCTTTGAGCAATTCATTAATTTCAGTTGGGTGATGAGCATAATCATCATAATAAATAGTGTTTTGATGTTTAAATATAAAGTTGAATCTTCTCTGCACACCTTTAAAATCTAAAATTGCTTTTTTTATTAATTTAAGTGAAATACCCATTGAGATAGCAACAGCGATAGAAGCGCAACAATTTTTAATGTTGTGGACTCCAATTAAAGGTATCTTAAAAAATTTATATATTTTTTTTTTTTGATTGGGTAAATTTACATTTATATCAAAAGTTGATTTATCAGTATACATTTTTACATTTGTAATACGAAAGTTAGACTTTTCACTTAAACCATAAGTTAATATATTTTGATTTTTTATTTTATTTAAAATTGATCGGTTGCCTGCATCATCTAAACATACTAGAGTTTTTCCAAATGATGGGGTTTTTTCAATGAATTTAATAAAACTTTTTTTTAGATTTTCAATTGATCCATAATACTCGATATGCTCGTCATCTATATTTGTAATAATTGAATATGTGAATGGAAGCTGAAGGAAACTACCATCAGACTCGTCAGACTCTAATACACACCATTCTCCTTTACCTAATTTTGCAGAATTACCTATAGAATTAATTACACCCCCATTAATTGTAGTTGGATCTAACTTAGATTTAGAAAAAATTGTCGAGACTATTGAAGTAGTTGTAGTTTTACCATGTGAGCCAGCTACTACTACATTTTTATAGAGTGAAACAATATTTGCGAGCATTTCCCCTCTTTTATAAATTGGTATTTTTTTTTTCTTAGCCTCTAGGTATTCAGGATTATTTTTTTTTATAGCAGATGAAATAACTAAAATAGTTGCGTTAGATATATTTTTTTTTTTGTGTTTAATTTGTATATTTATTTTATTTTTTTTTAATCTTTCAATATTTTTACTACTTTGGTGGTCTGATCCTTTTACATTAAAACCCAAGTCCTTCATTATTAATGCGAGACCACTCATACCTATTCCTCCTATTCCCACAAAATGGATTATTTCTCTTTTGCCTAAACTAATTTTCATTAATATATTTTTTAATTTTATTATTTATACTTTCCCAAGTTTCATTTCTATTAAGTTTTTTTAGATTATTTTTTTTTTCATTATATTCATTTTTTTTAATAATAATTTCATTTATCATTTTATATATATCTTCAGAATTAAAGTTTTTTTCCTCTAATATCCAGCAACAATTTAAATCAGCATACTTTTTAGCATTTAAAAATTGATGATTATCTGTTGCGTAGGGAAATGGTATAGCAATAAAAGGTATATTTAAATGAGAAAGTTCCGCCAAAGATGATGCTCCGGCTCTTGATATAGCCATATCGAAATTTTTATTTTGACACAAAAAATTTTGTTCAAAGAAAAATAGATTATTTTTTATATTATTTTTATCATATTCTTTTTTGTAATTTTTTATATCGAAACCATAAGATATCTGTTGGGTAATCTCAATTTTATGTTTTGAAGCTAATTTAATTATTTCATTTTTTAATTTATTACTAAAAAATAGAGATGCTTGACTACCCCCTATAATTAAAATTTTAAAAGCATCGCCAATATTATTATTATTTTCTTTATAAAAACATTTATTAAGCATTGGAGGTATTTCGATAATTTTATCAAAATATTTTTGCTTGATACCCGAGATATATTTATCATAACAAAAAATTTTATGTGAAAAATTTAATAAAAATTTATTTGATCTTCCTATTATAGAATTTGGTTCAAATAAAAATATTTTTTTTCTAAATAATCTAGCTGCTAATACTAATGGTAACGACATATAGCCACCAGTACTAATTATAATATCAAATTTGGTACTACTTAGGTGTATTATAGATTTAACAAAATAATAAAATAAAAAGACAATTTTTAGTGGAAAAAAAAATTTATTTTCAGGAACTTGTTTTACTTCAAATATAGTTTTTTTTATTTCATTTGGAATATACTTTGCTCCTCTTATATCTGTATAAATTGTAACATCGAATTCTTTTTTTAAATGATCATAAATATTTATTGCTGGAACTACGTGACCTCCTGAACCACCTGTGGATATTAATATTTGCATCAATTAATAAACTCTTCTCTTGGTTAAATTTAAAATAATTCCAGAAACTATTGAAATGCTTATGATTGACGATCCCCCATAACTTAAATATGGAAGTGTCATACCAGTAGTTGGTAAAACTCTCAAATTTACCCCAACATGTACAAAAGCTTGCATTAATAATAATGATATCAATCCGGTTAATATCATTTTGAAAACATTATCATTTGTGGATCTAATTTTTTTGAAAATAATATATGCAAAAAATATTAAAACTAACATTATCATTAATATTATTATTATTCCAAATTCTTCTGAAATCACAGAAACTATAAAATCAGTGTGAGCTTCAGGAATTTTTGAATTTAATGTTCCCTCCCCAATTCCTTTTCCAAAAAAACCTCCATCAATTATTGCTTCGGATGCTTTTTCAGCTTGAGAGTAACTATTTGAAGAACTGTCAAGAAAAGAAAAAATTCTAATTTTAATATAATTAAACTTTTCAACGAAAAAAATCAGATATGATAAAATAGAGATAAAAAAAATAAATAATCCAAAAAAAATTATTAAATTTACACCTGAAACAAAAATTAAAGCCATCCAAGTAAAAACTATTAACATTGACTGACCTATGTCTGGCTGAGAAATTAATAGTAAAACAATAGGAATAATTAATAATAAGGATAACAAATACTTAAAATATAAATTATATTTTTTATAGTTTAACAAAGATGCAAGCATAACTATGTAAAAAGGCTTAATTAATTCTATGGGTTGAAATCTTGGAATAAAAGGCAGATCTAACCATCTTTGTGATCCCTTGATTTCTACACCTATAATAGGAACCATTAAAAGCAAAAGAAATGATATTATGAAAAGTAATAATGAAATTTTGATTAAATAATTTTCTTCAATTACAGAAAATACAAACATTATAAATAAACCTAATAAAATAAATATAAAATGTTTAATGAAGAAATAATAAGAGTTGGTATCTAGCCTGTCAGATGCAATTAATGAGGTTGATACAAGAGAGAAAAAAAGACCTGCTACAAAAAAAGAGATAATTAAGAATAAGATTGTTTTATCAATATTTTTCCACCAGCTATAATAGTTTTCATAAATATTAATTTTACTTATCATATTTTTTAAAAATTATATTTTTAACGAGTTTATTAAAATAATCTCCTCTAGCCTCAAAGTTCGCAAATTGATCAAATGAAGCAGCCGCAGGACTAAATAAAATTGTTTTATTATTTTTATCTATGTTCATCTCATTTTTGATTGCTAAAATAGTTTTTTTTAAATCACCAAAATATTTAAAATTTATTTTATTTTTAAATTGATTTTGAAAAAAAATTTTATTTTTTCCAATGATGTATGCTTTAATATTCTTATAATATTTTTTATTAAGAATAAATTTATCACCCTTTTTAAACTTTCCTCCAACTATCCAATGTATATTTTTATAAGTAGATAATAGACCATTTGTTGATGAAAAACTTGTAGACTTAGAATCATTAATTATTTTTAAATTTCTCCTATTATAAATAATTTGTTTTCTAAATTTTAAACCTCGAAATTTATTTAACGATTTAAATATTTTATAATCTGAAAAATTGAACTTTTTGCATATATAGTAAACAAAATGTATATTATTTAAGTTATTTCGATCAAGTAAATAAATATTTTTAATTTTTTTCTTAAAAAAATCAAATTTGTTATATTTTAATTTATTGAGTTTTGATTTAAAAATTTTATTTAAGATAATATTATTTAATATTTTACAGTTATTCTCAATGTATGATTGTTTATTTATATCTTGATCGTAAATTAATTTCAATTTTGCTTGTGCATAATTATTTAATGTTTTATGCCTCTCTAAATGATCTGGACTCAAATTAAGAATCACAGCATGATCGGTTTTGAAGTATTTGCTATAAAAAATTTGATATGATGATGCCTCAATTACAAAGATTGTTTTTGGTCTAATTTTTTTTTCTAAAAGAGGTGAGTTTCCAATATTCCCAACTAATCTAACATCTAAACTATTTAATTTGAAAATATCGTATATCATCTTGCAAGTTGTAGATTTACCATTCGTACCTGTAATCGTTATCTTAATATTTTTTGGATTATTTAAATAAAAAACGTCTAGCTCTGTAATTATTTTTTTTTTATTTTTTATTAAATATTTATTCAATTTACATTTATTAATATCTATTCCAGGACTTAAAATAATAAAATCAAAGTATTGCTTCAAGACTTGATTTTTATTCAAAAAAAATAATTTAAATTTTTTGATTTTTAACGAATTATTATCGTCATAAATAAAAACTTTATTTTTTTTATAAAGATATTGGAAGCAAGATTTTCCAGAAAGTCCTAATCCATAAATTAATATTTTTTTATTAATAAAATTTATTTTTTCAAACATTTATCTTAATTTTAGTGTTGCAAGTCCAATCAATGCCAAAATTAACGATATTATCCAAAATCTTATTACTACTGTAGACTCAGCCCAGCCTTTTTTTTCAAAATGATGATGAATTGGAGCCATCATAAATATTCTTTTTCCGGTCAGTTTAAAAGATATGACTTGTACAATTACTGAAACTGCCTCTAAAACGAAAAGTCCTCCTGTTATTGCTAATACTATTTCATGTTTTGTTACTACACCTACGGCACCTAATGAACCTCCAAGTGCTAATGACCCAGTATCTCCCATAAATATTTTCGCAGGTGGAGCATTAAACCAAAGAAATCCAATGGAAGCGCCAATTATAGCACCACAGAAGACAGCTACCTCGCCCACTCCCTCAATATATGGAATTAATAAGTATTCTGAAAAAATAATATTTCCTGAAACATAACTTATAAACGCAAAACAACCTGCAACCAAAATTACTGGAACAGTAGCTAAACCATCAAGACCATCGGTTAAATTTACTGCATTGGAAGAACCAACTATAACAAATAAATAGAAAGGAATAAAAAACCAACCTAAATTTATAACTAGGTTTTTAAAAAATGGAAAATATAAATTAGTCGTTAATTCATTATCTATAAAATAATATAAAATAATTAATGAAATTAGACCAAGTAAAATTTGAATTAATAATTTTAATTTTGATGACATTCCATTTGAGTTATTATTTTTAATCTTTTTAAAATCGTCAAATGCTCCAAGTGCTCCATAAGATAAGGTTATAAAAATTAGTAACCAATTATAAGGGTTGTTGAGATCAGCCCATAAAAATACTCCAGTAAATAAACCAATTAGAATTAAAACACCTCCCATAGTTGGTGTGCCGATTTTTTTTATAAGGTGATCTTGTGGACCATCAGAACGAATTGGATTTGTAAATTTTTTTGATGAAAAAATACTTATAAATTTATCACCAATTAAAAATACTATGATCATTGATGTTATTACTGATAACCCAGTTCTAACTGTTAAAAAATTAAAAAAATTTAAAAATGTATAAGTATCTGAGTAGCTAGTTAATAAATAATAAAGCATAGAATTTATAAATTTTGAATTATTTTATTTAATCCTGTTGAATTAGATCCTTTTACCATTAAAAAACTATTATTTGGTAATTCTTTATTTATTAAATTAAAAATATCCATTTTACTATTTAATATTTTACCTCTAATTTGTGGTTTTAATTTGTTAAATGTATGTTTTGCAAGTTTTCCATATACATAGGTTTTATTGACTTTTGATTGATTAATATATTGAGATATTTCTTGGTGGAGTTTTTTTGAGTACTTCCCAAGTTCAAGCATATTACCAACTAGTAGAAATTTATTTTTATTTTGCTTATGTGATTTATCAAAATTTCGAAGAGCAAATTTAAACGATAAAGGGTTTGAGTTATAACTTTCATCAACTATATTTAAACTTCTAGATCCTTTTTTGTATTTAAAAATAGACCCTCTACTTTTAGGAATTTTAAAATTTAAAAATAAATTTTTATCAAGTTTTTCATATTCAAAATAATTAACAATAATGCTCAAAGAGGCTAAAATATTTTCTATATAATTTGTTAAGTTTTTAAAAATTATAAATGTTTTGATTATGTTATTAATTTTAAATTTAATTGAGTACTTATTTTTATATTTTTTAATACTTAAAAATACGATATTAGCATTTTTATGTAGTTTACTAAATGAGATAATTTTTAACTTTTTGTTTTTCGCTTTTTTTAAAAAATAACTATAAAATTTATCATCTCTATTAATTATTATCGTACCACCTGGAACTATATTTTTTATAATCTCTGATTTAGCTTGTGCAATCTGATTTAAATTTTTGAAGTTTTCTATATGTGCATAAGATATATTAGTGATTAGACCTAAGTTAGGTCTGATAATTCTGGTTAATGAGTCTATTTCACCTTTTTTATCCATACCAACTTCTAGGACAGTAAATTTTGAATTTTGTGGTGTATTGAATAAGCTTAACGGAACTCCATATTTATTATTATAAGAATTTTTTGAAAAGTAAGTTTTAGCTAATTTACTTAAACAAAAACCAGTTAATTCTTTAACAGATGTTTTTCCCGCAGATCCTGTAATTGCAATATTATTTGCATTTAATGATTTTCTGAACTTTAAACTTATTTTGCTGAATGAATTAAGTGGATTCTTTTTATATACAATTTTTGAATTTTTATATTTTTTATTTGTTATCGCTAATTTTGCTTTATTTTTGATTGCTTCCTTTGCATATAAATTCCCATCATAGTTTCTACCTCTAATACCAAAGAATATTGTATTTTTGCTTATTTTTTTTGAATTTATTGATGCAGATTTAATCAAAATATTTTTTTGAATAATATTTTTTTTCAAGTGTTCATTTAATATATTAGTTTTAATTGATTTTGATAAAAAATAATTTTTTTTATTTATAGCTTTTAAAATTTCTATTTTATCAGAGAAAAATTTTCTTTTTTTATACTCTTGATAATTCTCGTGACCTTTTCCAGCTACAATTAAAATATCACCTGATCTAAGTGCATTTATAGCTGTAGTTATAGCTTTTGATCTAGAAGCTATTTCTTTAAATTTATTTTTTTTTAAACCTTTTTTAATTTGATTTCTTATTTCGTTTGGATTTTCTAAGCGAGGATTATCATCAGTAAGATAAATACTGTCACAATATTTATTTGCGATTTTTCCCATAATGAATCTTTTATCTTTATCTCTATTTCCTCCACAACCAAATACCAAAGAAATTTTATTTAGAGGATAATCTTCTTTAATTGTTAAAATTGCATTTTTTAGTGCATCTGGTGTGTGAGCATAATCAAGAATAACTTTTGATTTATTTTTTATTTTACCAACTGTTTCAAATCTTCCACTCACTGGCTGTATTTTTTCTATAGATCTTAAAATATCTTTAATTTTTAATTTAGATAGATATGCAGCTATAATTGCAAAAATTAGATTTTGAATCTGAATTTTACCGATGAGTGAAGTTTTAAATGAGTATTTTCTATTATTAATAGAAATATATACTTTTATATAATCATTTATTTTTTGAATAGAATCAATATTTATAAAAGAATCTCGATTTCCAAATGTATATTTTCTTAATTTTCTTTTTTTTGAAATATTATTTAGTTTGCTTGATTGAATAATTTTGTTATCAAATATTATATTTCCTTTCCGAATTAATAATTTTTTGAAAAGTATAAGTTTTGAATTTAGATAATCTTTATAGGTCTTATGATAATCCAAATGATCTCTTGATAGGTTTGTAAATATAGCAGTTTTAAAATGTATATTATTTAATCTATTTTGTTTTAATCCGTGACTAGAAGCTTCAAGGATCACATCATTTATTTTTAAATCTTTAAGCTTGTTCAAAAGTTTATGTAAACTTAATGAGTCAATTGAAGTATTATTAGTTTTTAGTTGAAATTTTTTTGATTTAATTCCAAGTGTACCAATACATGCTACTTTTTTTTTATTTAAGGATAATATTTGATAATAAAAATTTGAAATTGAGGTTTTTCCATTTGTTCCTGTGACCGCAATAATGTTTTTAGGTTTGCTGGAATAAAAATTACTTGCTGCTTCTGCTAATAGTAATCTTGGATTTTTTGTT